>OLFT01001101.1_pt1 | contig 30143 bp, 18 predicted proteins | sample 1604921 | NCBI WGS metagenome assembly OLFT01 (sample SAMEA3888897, study PRJEB22519) | human gut metagenome | biome: human gut; feature: human-associated habitat; material: faeces | place: Denmark | collected 2013 | reverse complement strand
ACTGTAATATTACAATTATAGTCTAAAAGAGTCTTCACTTTTCTTAAAGCAATTTTTCCAGCACCAATTACCAAAATATTTTTATTATTAAGATCTATTGAAACAGGAAAAAACTTATTTGGCATTTTTTTCACCTATTTTTTTAAATGCCATCTCCATTACTTCAAGTGTTCTATCAAGTTCTTTCTTTGTATGAGCTATAGATAAGAAATGAGCTTCAAACTGTGATGGTGGAACAACTATTCCATTATCTAACATAGTATTAAAATATATAGAGAAGTTCTCTGTATTAGCCTTTAATGAATCTTCAAGATTTTCAACCTTTTCTAAATCAACAAAGAAAATTGTGAAAAGAGAACCCATTGAGTTTACACAAACATCCACTCCATATTTTTCAGCTAATTTTTCTACATTATCCACTAAGTAATTTGTATTCTCTGCTAATTCTTTATAAATATTTGGATTTTCTTTTAAATAGCTTATAGTTGCAAAACCAGCTTTTGATGCTATTGGATTTCCTGATAAAGTTCCTGCATGATAAACTCTTCCCACTGGAGCAACTAAATCCATAATTTCTCTTTTTCCACCAAAAGCACCAACAGGATAACCTCCACCGATTATCTTTCCTAAAGTTGTTAAATCTGGAGTTATTCCAAAGAATTCTTGAGCTCCACCTAAAGCTAATCTAAATCCTGATATAACTTCATCGAATATTAAAACTGTTTTAGTTTCTTCTGTTATTCTTCTTAAACCTTGTAAAAACTCTTTATGAGTTTCTATAAGTCCCATATTTGCTGGAATAGGTTCAACTATTATACAAGCTATTTCTTCATTTCTTAAAAGGTTTTCAACTTTTTCTAAATCTCCAAATCCTAAAGTTAGTGTATCTTTTAACACTCCATCTGTTATACCATTACTATCTTGATATCCATCTGTTAATAATCCTGAACCTGATTTTACAAGTAAAGCATCAGAATGCCCATGATAACAACCTTCAAATTTTAAAATCTTATTTCTTCCAGTATAGGCTCTTGCTAATCTTACTGCTGACATCGTAGCTTCTGTTCCTGAAGTAGTAAGTCTTACTTTTTCAATAGAAGGAACTATCTCTACTATAAGTTCTGCTAAATCAACTTCATATTTTGTAGGTAATCCATAAGAGCTTCCATTCTCAATTATTTTTTTCACTTCTTCTATAACTTTTGGATGGTTATGCCCTAAAATTAAAGGTCCCCATGAACAAATATAGTCTATATATTCATTATCATCTTCATCGTATATTCTAGCTCCTTGTCCTTTTTTTACAAAGATAGGTGCTTCTCTATTTACTGATTTAAAAGCTCTAACTGGGCTATTAACTCCACCTGGAATTAAGTTAAGTGCTTTTTTATATAGATCAATTGAATTTTTAAATACCATGATATCTCTCCTTTTTATTTTTATAATACATACATCATATATATTTATTTTATTAAAGTCAAGTTTAGTTCTAAAATACATGAAAAGGAGACTAAAATTAGCCTCCTTTTGTTTACAGTGTGTATACTTTATTAGAATATGACTCTAAGTCCTAATCCACCTCTAATATTGCTTCCTTTTGTATCGTAACCTATATTTCCAGTTACTCCAATTCTTTGGTTATCTACACCAACATTAAGATCTGTTTTAACATTTCCTCTTCTGTCTTCTTTTTCACCTCTGATATTGAACCAATCGGCAGATGTTCCTGCAACTCTTGCTTTATTCTTTCCATTTGCAACTCTTCCTAACTCATTTTCATAAGCTACTGCTAGTGCTGCTCTCAATGTTTTATTTCCTAAGTGAAGTTTATATGCTAATTCTGTTCCTACTTCTGGTTTTATAGATAAGTAGTCATTTGATTTAACTTCTAATTTCATTTCACCAGATTTTTCTTTTATCTTAGACATTCTTCCATATTCAACTCTCAATGCTCCATAAGGTCTTACTGAAAGTCCTTCACTCAATCTAAATTCTTTTCCTACTTCATTTTTAACTCCTATTCCATAAGTATAGTATTTAGATTTTGCTTGGAATATTTCATCAACAACTAAGAATCTTCTGTTTAGTTTGTTGTGTCCTACAAAAATATCTCCTGATATTGTCCAATTTAAGCTATTGTTATCATCAAATGGTACTGATCTAAATAATCCAACCTTAGCTTGTAATTGTTCTTCTTTTGATTTTCCAATATCTTCAAATTTGAAAGTATTATGAACTATACCTGTGTACCAACCTGTAGATTCTCCTAACTTAACTGTTTCATCTTCATGAACATAAGCTACTCCATAAGCATTGTTCTTATAGTCTATTATACCTGCTGTATCAGTTTTATATTCACCTTTCATTCCAAAAGTTTTTACCTTATTAGAATCTTTTGAAGGGTTAGACCAAGAATTTCTTAAGTAAGAGAATTCTTTATCTAATATTCTTCCTGTTGCTTGTATTCTTTGTTGAACATTAGCATATTGGTGTCCCATCATTTCATCATAAGCTTGAGTTAATAATACATCTTCATTTTTACCTATTCCATTTAATTTATTAAATAGTCTCTTTTCTGCTGAATCAAGAGCATTCATATCATATCTTTGTTCTAATCCATCAGCAAAATTATATGCATTATCTTCTGGTCTTACAAAAGATGTATAAGCTAATTTAGACATTGCCATTCCTACGATTTGTCCATAGTTATCTAAGATTGGTGTAGCCATCCAAGTTAATGAACCAGCCATAGTTGTTATTTTAAAGTTTCTTCCTTGGATTTGATCTAAGAAAGGTTTAATAACATCTCCACTTACTATCCACTCTTTCTTATTAGTCATTTCTGAGAATTCAGTACCAATTATTAATTGGCTATTTACTGGTGGGGCAACTCCATCGAAAGTAACAGGTCTTGTTCTTCCCAATGTATCTATATAGAATCCTATATCAGACATTGCTAGATTTGGTTCATTACCAATTAACTTATTAATTTTTTCTACTTCACTATCTGATACTGGTACTCCATTTCTTAAGAATGTAGCTTGACCATTTTTTACAGTGATAGTAATTCCTTGGTAATCTTTACTTGTTCCACTAGCTTGAGTTATTTCATTTCCAGAAGGATCTGTGCTAATCAAAGAGTTAATTTGTCTTTCTAACTCAGCAATTTCTACAGCACTAACGTCTTTCCAGCTAATTGCAGAACCACCCTTACCTCTTACTCTGATTTCTCCATAGTTCTTGATAACGGCATTTCTTACTAAGTTTCCAGCAGCATCTCTTTTACCTCTGATAACAACTCCTGTACTGTTGTCAGCATCGATTAAGATTTTTCCTGTTGCTTCATTTATAAGAGTTGAACCATTCATTACTGCAACTCCAGTAAGTCCTGATACATTCTCATTTATTTTTCCATTTCTTCCAGCATAAGAATCTGTTGTTGTGATAAGCCCACTATTTTTGAAAGTTGCTCCTTCATCAACATAGACTCCTGTTAAACTTTGAATTTTATTAGTTGCTGTAGCTTGGCTTCCATCTAATAAGATTCTTCCAGTATTTTCTACTATTGTTCCAACTCCTGCACCATACATACCAATAGATTTATTAGTAGATATTCTGATATCTCCTTCGTTTATTATATGTCCACCATTATCAGCAGCCATACCTATACCATAAACAATCTTATTAGCATCAGAATATACTTTTCCTGTTGCTGGATCTATATCATCAGTAGGTCCTACAACAATGCTTCCTCTATTTGTTGCTTTTCCATTAGGTGCATAAACTCCTATATTTCCTTTTCCTGTTGAGAAGTCTATTATTCCATTATTTACAAATTCTCCACCATCTTTAATATAGAATCCTATTAAATGATCTGAGTTATTAGAATTAATATTTCTATTATTAGTGATGTTAGCTTTTCCTTTAGAATATAGGAATACACTGTCATTTCCTAAACTTACAGGTCCTGCATTTGTATTAGTATAAACATTTGTTTTATTTGGATCAGTATTATTTAATATGAATCCATAAGATTTTTCTCCAACTGTAATCTTTGAAGCTTGATCAACAACTGTTGCTCCATTTACTGCATAAACTCCAGTAGGTTCTGTATCTTTTGCTGTTGCCACATGTTTATCTATATCTAATTCACCTTTTACAACAACTGTTCCATCTTCTTTATAGATTCCTATACCTTGGTCTTTAACATGTATCTTTCCTCCATTCATTTCAACACTTGAAGGAGTTTTTGAATAGATACCTATTGATTTTTCTCCAACTTCTATTGTTCCTGTTGTATGTTTTATATTAGAAGTTCCTTCAGCTGTATAGATACCAATAGTTGGTTCTAGTGAATTTGCTGAGTCAGCTATATTTATGTTAGCTTTATTTTCAAAAGTTTGTCCACCTCTCAAAAATACTCCTAATGTCTTCTTACCAGATAATGTTAATTCGCCATTGTTAACAACATTCTTAGTAGCATCTGCATTAGAATAAATTCCAACTGATTCTTTTCCACTTAAAGAAATTTTACTATTATTTGTAAAATTAGCATTTTTTGCTACGATTCCTCTAGCATTATCCTTTGTTCCTGATATTGATTCAGCAGTAGAAACAAAGTTAGGGCTTGTATTTTCTAAATAAAGTCCAGTAGATCCTTGTCCTAGTTTAATTGTTCTTACACCAGTTAAGTGAGAGTTTCCACTGATATATGCTCCAGTATATCCATCTGCAACATCTATATCAACCTTAGTTCCTGCACCATCTAATTGAGCAGTACTATCTTTTAAATATAGCATAGTATTTTGTGTTGCACCTAGATTTCCTAATTTAGAAATGAAAACAGAGTTTTCTAAATATGCTAATACTCCTTTATTTGAGAAATCCACACTACCATTTGCATTGATAGTTGAATTTTTACCATAGTAAGCTATTCCATCATTTCCAACTCTTATTGCTGAAGTATTAGTTAGGTTTGTATTTTCAGCATATACTGCAACTGCTGGATAGTTTTCAGTCTTACTAGCTACTATTTTATCTCCTACTGTTATATCTCCTGTATTTGTTACAGTATTTCTAACTGTATTAGATTGCCCCTTACTATATATTCCAACTGCTCCATCTCCTAATGTCATCTTAGTAGCTGTTGTCATTGTTAAAACTTTATTATTATCATTGTCAGCATCTTGACCATTTACAGCATAGATACCTACGTTTCTTTTAGCTCCAGTTGTAGAAGTGATTTCTCCACCTGTATTGTTAATTTTTTCTGCATTTATCAAATACATTCCTGTTGATTGATCTCCTAAGCTAATCTTAGAATTTCCTGTTGTTTCAATTTCTAACTTATTAGGATTTCCTGTTGCTCCATCATATTTTCTAGTATTTTTATCATATAAACCATAGATAGCTATTGAATTTTTACCAACTTTGATAGTGCCATCATTCTTAGCTCTTGCAGAATTTACATAAATTGCTGTTGATTTTTCTGCAGCAGAGAAGTCAATAGTACCTTTATTTACAGCTTCAAAATCTGCTTCATTCCAAGTAAATGGTGGTTGTGGAGCTGGATTTTTAACTCCTTCTGCCATAAGTCCTATATTTTCTTTAGCAGTATGTGGACTATCATTTACAGAAGTAACTGTTGCACCAGTTCCCACAGAAGTTTCTCCATTTATAACATGTGTTAGAACCATTCTAGGATTTAATGATTTACTACTTGTTACATGAACTTTTCCTTCTACTAGACGAACTTCTTCAGCTTGGTTTCCATTATTTTTAAAAGTCCATCCTCCTGTTTTTACGTCAGAGCCTTTTAGTCCATAAACTCCTACTCCTGTAACATCTTTTCCTATTAATTCTATTGTTGCATTTTTTGCATCAAATTTTGTCCCCTCAGCAGCAATAACCGCAACTCCTCCTGTACCTTTTAATTTAATTGTATTTGATCCAAGAGTAACTGTTCCTGTAGCTGTTCCTGTTCCATCTTTTTTAGTTATGTAGATACCTGTTCCTGATTTAGTTCCATCTCCTACTTCCATGTTTCCAGTATATGTAATGTCACTATTTTTATCAGCATAGATTCCTACTCCATCAGCTCCAACTTTAATTGGAGTTGTTATACTATAGCTTCCTCCTGTTCCTTGAGCTTTAGCGTAAACTCCTATTGCATAATTTGTTCCAACACTATTTCCAACTGTAATTCCTTTTGTGTAGTCTTTTATTTCTGTATTTCCATTTAAGTATAGACCTATTATTCCATTTCCAGCATCATTACCAGTTGTGAAATCTAATGTTGGTGTATTTTTATCTATTGTAGCTGTACCTACTGTTGCATCTCCTTGTAGATATACTCCAACTCCATATCCACTAATTTTTCCAATATTCGCTCCAGCTAAAGCACTTCCTGCACCATTTACATAATAAGCAACTCTATTTTGATTTGTCTTACCTAAATCAATAGTAGCTGTAGATGTATCTGATACTTTACCTCCTTTTGAGATATATACAGCAGAAGATCCATCACTATCCTTTAGATTTATTGCTCCTACTTTAGAAACTGTTGCTTTAGGTGCATAAATTCCTGCTGAACTTTTATTATTTATATTAATAGTTCCAGCATTATGTAAGTCAACATCTCCTACATTTGTGGCATCATTTTTAGCATACATTCCTACTGATTTCTTTGTATTTATATCAATAGTTCCTGTATTTTTTACACTAGAAGTTTTTCCAGTCTCTGATTGTGCAAACATTCCAATTAATGATTCATTAGCTGATGTTCCATCTTCTTTTCCTAAAATAATTTTTCCAGCATTTTGAGCTGTATATCCAGCCCCATTATTTTGAGCAAATATTCCAACTGCATTTTTACTATCTAAAGTTATTTTAGCACCATTTAAGTTAGTTCCTGTTCCAGTATCAGAAACAAATATTCCTACTCCGTTTTCTGCTGTTACATTGATATTTTCCTTATTTTCAGCTTTTCCTGCCTCTTTAGCTAACATTCCAGAAGATTTTTTACCAGTAACATTTATGTCTCCATCATTAAGTGCAGTAGAAGTAGCATCTTTTGCTAACATTCCTATTCCTTTTTCAGCTATTAAATTAATAGTATTCCTATTTATAACTTCTGAAGCTGCTTGTCCTAACATTCCAACTGACTCAAGAGTTTTTACTTGTATAGTTCCCTCATTGATTCCTGTTACTTTTTCATTAGCAAGTATACCTATATTTTTATCATCTGTTGCAGTTGTAGACTCTAAATTGATAACTCCACCAGTTTTATTTGTTGCTACTACTTCATCTTTTGTAGCACCTGACTTATTTGTTACCATCATACCTACAGATTCTTTGTTTTTAATATCTATTTTTCCACTATTCTCTAATTTTAAACTAGAGTTTGCTCCTGTAGTTTTGTCCATTAGACCTAACATACCTGCTGATTGTGTTCCTGTAATTGTTATTGTAGCATTAGCAATATTTGCTCCTACAATATTTATATTCCCAGCGGCTTCATTCACTTTTGCATAAATACCTGCTGATTTCTGACCATTGGCATTTAGAGTTGCCTTATTAGTCGCATTAGCATTCTCAGTGTACATTGTTGCAGACTTTTCATCTGAAGTGGTTATAGTACCTGTATTTTCTATATTTCCTTTTTTACCTAACATACCTGCTGAATTTTTCTTAACAGCATTTATAATTCCTTTATTAATTGCTAATGCATTATTAGCATCAGAATAAATTCCTACTGATTCTTCTTCTCCTAATGTAATAGTAGCATTTGTTTCATTTGTTAATGTTGAATTATTTTTTCCAAATAATCCTGTTGAGTTTTTACCAGCTAAACTTATAGTCTTCTCATTTGTTACAGTTGAAGCATCTCCAGCCATACCAACACTATTTTCTTGAGTTCCAGTGATTTCTTTTTTATTTATTAATGTTGAACCTGCTGCTCCAAACATTCCTGTTGAAAACTTTGTTCCTAGTATAATCTTTCCAGTGTTAGTTCCTGTTGAAGCATTTACAGCTATTCCTACTAAACCTGTAGCTGTACCAGTTGGAACTGCAGTCTTAGTTTCTATTTTCCCAGCATTTGTTACAGTTGATCCAGCTGCTCCAAACATTCCTGTTGAAGTTAGCCCATTTAGAGTTATTGTTCCCTTGTCAGTATTTGTTGCTGTTGAAGCATTAACAGCCATTCCTACAACATTTTCTTTATTTCCAGTAATATTTTTGGCATTTATTACAGTTGAACTAGCCACTCCATTCATTCCTGTTGAGTGTGCTGTCCCTAGAATAATATCTCCGCTATTTGTTCCTGTTGAAGCATTTAGTGATATTCCAACTAAACCTTCTGAAGAACCTGATGGAGTCGCTGTTTTAGTTTCTATTCTTCCTGTATTACTAACTTCTGAACCATTTTTTCCTATAATCCCTACTGTTTTGTTAGCAGTTAAAACTATTCCATCTGTTCCTGCTCCACTATTTGTTATAGTAGATTTTTCTCCTAAGATTCCTGCTGAACCTTCTTTACTAACATTAATAATTTTAGTATTTTTTACTACTGATCTAGTATTTGCTGTTCCATTATTTTGAGCAAAAATCCCTACTGAATCTTTTTGATCTACATTAATAGTTTCATTATTTTCAGTAGTTAATGTTCCTGTTCCACCATCTACTAAACTATATATAGCTGCTGATTTATTAGGAGTTGTTCCTGTTGGAGACTCTAAAGTTATTGTTCCAGTATTAGTAACTTTCTTATCAACATTTCCAGACATCTTAGCATAGATTCCTACTGATTCTTTATCTTTTGCTTTTATAGTTGATGCATTTGTTACATCTGCATTTTCAGCTGAAATACCTGTTGAATTATTTTTTACTAAAGTAATGGTTCCACTATTTGTTACTTGTCCACCTTTACTTGCAATACCAGTATTTTGAGCTGTATTCATAATAATGCTTCCACTATTTATTACAGTTGAAGTTTCATCTACTGAAATACCAACTAACTTTGTTCCTGTGTTTCCTTCTATTCTTCCTGAGTTTGTAACCTCTGATTCTTTAGTTGCTAAAATTCCTGCTGAATTATTTCCTGATATTTCTATTCCATTTGCTCCAGTTCCACTATTTGTTACTTTAGATTTTTCAGCTATAATTCCAACTGAGCTTTCTCCTGTCATTTTTATTGAGCCAGTATTTTCTGCTAAAGAATTATTTTTATCTTGGGCACTTTCATTTTTTACATAGATTCCTGCTGATGTTTTTTGAGCAACTTCAATATCCTTTGTATTTTTAGTAGTCATTACTTTAGTAGTTCCATTTTCCATTAAAGAATACATAGCTGCTGATTTTCCAGCTCCATCAGCTTTTATTTCTATTTTTCCTTCATTCTTTGATGTTTTAGGAACACTTGAAGCTCCTGACATCTTTGCATACATTCCTGCTGATGCTTCTTTATTTACAATAATTTGAGATGAAGCTGTTGAGTTTGTTAAATCAGAATTTTCACCATACATTCCTGCTGATGAAATTCCTTTTAATTCTATTTTACTACTATTTATTAAAGTAGAACCTATAGTTGCTAACATTCCAACAGCTTCCTTATTATCCATTGTAATAGTTCCACTATTTTTACCAGTTGCAAAAGTTGTATAAATTCCTATCCCTTTTTCAGCTCTAGTTGATTCAAGAGTTCCTTTATTTTCAGCTACTGAACCAGAACCACTAGCTCCTGCTCCTCTAGTTGCAATAAGCCCAACATTAGTATTTGTTTTTAATGTTTTTCCACTTGCAACTTCAACATTTGCACCATCATTTGCTACTAAAACAGATGTTGATACAGCATCTCCATTTGTTACAGTATAGTCTTCATCTAAAACAGCTTTTGCTTTTGATGTTGCATAAAATAGACTTGCTCCCTCACCAAATTGTGTTATTTCTATTTTATCAGTTGTTCCATTATTCAAATATTTACTTAATAATGGTGAATTTGTAGAAGTTTTATTTCCATTTAAAAGAGCAAAAGTTGATTTCTTACCTAATTCTACTTCTAATTTCTTTCCAGTTTCTATTTCAAAGGTATTATTAAATTTAGTAGCATCTGAAGAATATAGACCTACTGCTCCTTCACCTATTGTTAATTTTGAATTATCTCCAAATTTTACTTTAGCATCTCCATCTGTATATATACCTATTGTTGTTCCTGCATTTGTACCTGTTCCACTTGCAGCTATATCTATTGGAGCTTTTATATTCAATGCTCCTGCTGCATTCTTAGCATATATTCCTATTGCATTTGAACCTACAGATATTTTGTTATCTCCTGCTGCATTCTTTTCATGATTAAAAGTATATTTTCCTTCTGCATAAACCCCAATATTACTGTTACCTTCTACTGAAATAGTTCCAGTATTATCAAAGTTAATTCCATTTGTATTTCCTTTTAAAAGAACTGCTTTATTTCCAGTTTTACTTGGTGTATTAACAGCTATTGTTCCTTTATTTGTAAACTTATCTTGTTCTCCATAAAAACCTATTGAATTCTCCGCTGGTTCTCCTACAGTTATAGAACCAGTATTTTCAGAATCCCCTCCTTTTAAAAGGGCAAAACCTATTGACTTAGTTCCTACAACTTCAATTTTTCCTTCATTTATTCCTCTACCATGAGTTGTCTTATTATTTTTACTTTGAGTTAAGTCATCAAGAGCACCTTTGAATTCTGAACTATAAGACTCACTATTGACTACAAAACCATAGTTTTCATTTCCATCAACATTAATTTTACCATCAGTAGAAGCCTTATAAGTAATAGATCCTGATCTCAATAATTGTCTAACTTGATTAGCTACTCCATTTAATGAACCCTTATTTAAATCTTCTGCACTATCCCCAACTAAAAGTCCTATACTTCCTGTTGCATTCTTTCCTAGATTAATTTTACCATTTGCTTCAGTAGTTTCTGTACCTATAGTTGCTCCTGTAGTATTTTTATTACCCATAGTATCATTTTCACCAGCTTTTACTGGTAAAGTTGGAACTCCTGCAAATACTCCAACAGCATTATTTACTACTTTTGTTTGGTCACTAGTTGCAGTAGATTTTGTATCAGATACATTTTTAACTTGATTTACAGTTCCTGTACCTATATTTATAGTTCCTCCAACTTTTACTTCTTGTATTTCATGAAGTATACCAACTCCAACACTTTCATCACCATTTATATTGATAGTTCCAGTATTATATACCCCACTTGTATATGTAGAATCTGCTAAAGCAGAACGTCCTATTTCTCCACCTGGTAAAATATTTGCTCCTGCTAGATTTCTTTGAGCTCTTAGATTAGCATTTGTTTTTTGTGTAGCTGACAAATTTGCCATTCTAACACTATCTAATGTACTAATACCTGGGTTAAAAACAGTAATTATTCCAAAACTTCCTTTAGAATTTATATTAATATCTTTTTGGTTATCTGCCTTCATTAAAACTCTTCCCTTATTAGGGGTACCTGAAGGAATGCTATTAGCACCTATCTTAACATAATATTTACCTCCAACTAATTCTAAATCAGTCCAATCAGGTGTCCAGTTATGAGGATCTTCAGGTTTTAATTGCATAGCAGCACTTTCTGGAGCATTTAAAGAAATTGTTCCTTTATTAATTATATGAGACATTGTATTATTATACGATGCATCTACATTTGAAAATCCAAAAGCTATTTGTTGTTTATTTGTATTAGTACCAGTTTTATCTTTAAAATGTCCTTCAATTAAACCACTATTTACAATTTTAGCTACTATATTTTGTGTACTAGCTGAACCTTGTAAATCTATACCCATATTTTTTGTTCCATATAGATTAATTGTTCCACCCATTACAAATTCAGAACCATTTTTTGGTTCATCTATAACCATAGCTCTTGTGTCATTTACTTCAACATTAACTGTCCCTGTCTTTGGTAGGACTGCTTTACCCGTAGCAGCATTGAATGTAAAGAAGTTACTGTTATCTTTTGTTGTGTTGTTAACAGTATATGTTGTTTCTTTTCCCTCAGGAAATTTACTATCTATCCCTGCTTGATTAGTAGTTTGTACCTTATGTTTTTTTGAATCTATAGTAGGAGCAACTGAAAAAGCAACAGGTTCTATAGTCGATACTGTTGGCGGTGTTACACTCACTGTTGGTGGTGTAGTTATAGTTAAAGCTGTTATAGTTGGTGGTGTTACAGTTATAGATATTTTTGGTGCTGTAACAGTACCTGGTGTACTTGGACTCACTGAAATATTTGGTACTGTTGGTGCTGTTGGAGCCTCAGGTGCTGTTGGTGCATTAAGTGTAATATCTATAGTTGGTGCTCCTGGTGCATTTGGTGCATCTGGTGGATTTATTTCCAATGAACTAATTACAATTTCAGATATTTCTGGAAGTTTAATTTCAGGTGCTTTTAATGGTGTATTTACATTTGGTTCTACCTTAGGTGCTTCTATTCCTTCAACTACAGGTTCATCTATAGTTAATGGTATAGCTTGTTTATTAACTTCCTTTGGAGAAATACGAGCAAGTATCTCAACTTCATTAATAGGTTCTTTAATATTTAATAAATCTACTAATCCCCATGTTCTTCTTCCATTAGTTGATGAATATAGTGCACTGTCTTTTTCAACTTTTCCTACACCGCTTAATGTATTTAATATATCTATCCAAGAAGCCAATGAATCATTTCCAGGAGTTAATGGAGTGCTACTTACTTTTCTAGCATCAAGAGTATCCATAGCATTTTTAACTTTCCAGTCCCCTCTTGTGTGTACTGCATTATAGATGTACTTTTGTGGTTTATCTCCACTACCTTTGTATGTACCTCCCCAATTTTCATAGAAAAAATTCATTCCAAATTGCCATGATGCCCAAGGAGATTTTACTACTTGAGTCCCTTGTTCCATCAATTGTACTAATTCTAAATTCAAATTTTTTATTTCTTTTTTATTATTATCTCTCAACACATTCAACTTTGTTTGAACATCTCCAACAGAAGTTTTTAATTCTTCTCTTGTTGCTATTTGAGCAACTTGTGTTTTTGTATTAACTTCTTCTGAAAAGGCATTTATCCCCAACATTAAAAAAAGAACTGCTAATCCTATAGAATACCTTACTGTTTTGAATCTCCTTGCTATAGAACGCAAATCTTTTTCAATCCTATGTAGATTGTTTCCCATTTTTTATTTTCCCCCTTTTTGTATTCAATGTTAAGATTTTTTTATATTTCTTTCAATATTATATGACATTATTCTAATAATTTCAATAAAAAGATAATATTACATCTGTAATATTAAAATAAAAAAAGGACTGATTTAAATCAATCCTTTTCATTTTTTATCTTCTATTAGTTCTCATCCAAGGTGGAATATCCATTATATCATCTGGTTCTTCTCTTTTTCTTTCAGATTCTCTTATAGGCTCAGCAGTAGTTTTTACTGTTTCCACTTTAATGAATGTTTCTTTATTAGTTTCCATTTCATCTTTGAAATTATTTGCCATAATTGTAATTTCAATTTTATCTGAGAATTCAGGTACTATTGTAATTCCAAATAGTACATCTTCTACTTTCTTTCCAGTAGCTTGTCTTATTACTTCAGTAACTGTTTGTGATTCATTTAATCCAACGTCTTCAGAAGTTCTTAAGTTGATAAGTATCTTATCTGCTCCTTGAATAGATTTTTCTAGTAATGGAGATTCTAATGCTTTTTCAGCAGCTTTTATAGCTCTGTTTTCTCCTTCACCTTCTCCATATCCTAAAACAGCGATTCCTGAATTTTTTAATACAGATTTAATATCTGCAAAGTCAAGGTTTATAAATCCTTGTCCTAAAACTAGATCCACAACAGCTTTTATACCGATTCTTAAGATATTGTTTGCTTCTTTAAATGCATTAAGCATAGTTATGTTTTTATCTGGTAAATCAAAAAGTTTATCATTTGGTATGATAACTAAACTGTCTACGTTTTGTCTTAAAAGTTCAATTCCATTTTCTGAATTTCTTCTTCTTTTTTCACCTTCAAAATTAAAAGGTCTTGTTACAACTGCAACTGTAAGAACATCTAATTCTTTCGCTACTTTTGCAATAACTGGAGCTGCTCCTGTACCAGTACCTCCACCCATTCCAGCAGTGATGAACAGCATATCTGTTCCTTTTAAAAGTTCTTGAATTTTTTCTATATCTTCTTCTGCTGCAAGTCTTCCTATTTCAGGTTCAGCACCTGCTCCTTGCCCTTTTGTTAATTTTTCACCAATTTGTAATTTTCTATCTGCTAGTGATTTTTCTAAGTCTTGCTTATCTGTATTAGCAGCTATATATTCTACTCCTGTTACTCCTGAATAAAGCATGTCGTTGATGGCATTTCCTCCTCCACCTCCAACACCTATTACCTTTATTTTAACAAGATCTTTTATTCCTTCTGACATAAATATCCTCCTTACTTTCGACTAAAAAAGTTCTTTTAGCCATCTAAAGAAATTAAATTTTTCTTTTTCTTTAACTTTGTCTTCTTCTATAGATTCTAAAAATACATCCACTTCTTCTCTTACACTATTATCTCTTACTACATCTCTTCTTGTTACTTGTATACTTTCTTCTTTAGCTCTTTCTGTGCTTCTCTTATATTCTCTTTCCATATCTTCTAAGAATATACCAACCACAGTTGCATCACTGTAGAAACTATTTTTTATACCTTTTAAAGGTATTGGTAACATCTTTCTGACTAGATATCCTGACCGATTTGAAACTTGTTCAGCCACTCCATCTATATCAACTGCTCCTCCTGTTAGAACTATACCCCTAGCTAAGAGTCCATTGAAACCAGATTCATCAATTGTTGCATTTATAAATTCTATAATATCATCTGTTCTAGCTGCTATTATATCTTTTATACTTTTTAAAGGTATCTTTTTTGTCCCATACTTGATTGTTTCATCTGATTCAAATTCTTTATTTTTTAATTTTAATAATATTTCTTCTGCACCTTCTCTAGGTACTTTTAATATTATTGATAAATCAGAAACATAGTGTAATTCTCCTAGTGATTTTGTCTTAGCATAGAGAACTTTACCATTTTTCATAATTATAACGTTTGTCGATCCATAACCAATATCTACATGAGCTACTCCCATTTTTCTTGTTTCTTCATCTAAAGTTCCTTTAGCTGAAGCATATGAGTCTAAATATATCTTATCTATATCCACCCCAAGACTATACAGGACTTCTCTGAATTTTTTTACATAAGCTTCTTCTACATATACAAAGTGTACATCTGCTTGTAATTCCTTACCAACCATACCTATAGGTTGCTTTATTATATTTGGTCCGTCAACCTTTTTATTATACACTTCTTTGTAGAGTATCTTAAACTTATCTTCATTTTCTCCAAAAATTTGTCTTTTAGCTTTTCTTAACAACTTATCCATATCAGATTCTTCAATTTCTTTTTCAGGAAATGAAATTTTGACATTTACTGTTGTTGAGCCTACTCCAGGTCCACCTAAAGCTAGTGAAAGTCTTGTTATTGGAGACTCAACACTTTCTGCTTTACTTATTGCAGTTCTAATAGCTTCACTTAAGGCATTTATATCATAAATTTCTGATTTTCTCAAGCCTGCATGTTTAACTTTAACATAGTCAGTAATAGCTATTTTTGTAAAATCTGAACTCATTTCTCCAATAAGTAACTTTATACTATTATTACCGATGTCCAGAGCCACTTTTCTTATTACATCATCTCTCATTTATTATCACCTAAATATTTTATTATATAGTCGTTAAATCTTAAATCTATGTAGTCTATCTTTCTTTCTTTCGACATATTAAAATAAAGTTGTTGTGCTATCAAATATCTTTTGTTCTGTTTTTCTTTATTAACTTCATCATTTTCTTCTATTCTATTAGTTTTTATTTTAACTCCATCAGTCAATATTATAACAAACTCTTTATCGTTTATCTTATATATTTGAGAAATGTTTTTAAATATTGCTAAATCTGAAAGTTCATTTAAAAATTCTGTTATTTCTTTGATTTCGTCTTCGCTATTTGCCACAATAAATGGTACTTCTTCTACATCTTTTTCATTTAAGTAAGCAAATATCTCTCCAGCTTTATCCACTAAATAAATATTTTTTCCTATAACTGCATAGTAAGATAAGTCTTTCTCTTTGACATCAATACTAATTTCTCCTAAGGATTTTTTCGTGATTGTTACATCTTCAACCCTTACATCTTTTTCTAAAAATTCTTTTATTTCATTGCTATCTATATAAATAATATTCTTATTATATAATTTTTGACTTAGTTTTGTCAATTCTGGTTGTAACATTTTTGCACTCTCTTGAATATCTACTTTATTTATATTAAAGTAGTCCAATCTAAAGAAGTTTTGAGGCAACATATATACTAAATACATTATTATATTCAATATCAACAATCTTACTTTCATTAAGTTCCCCTAATTATTTCAAAAATGTTTCAACTGTCAATCTAACAACATCATCAAAAGTATATCCTTGAAGAGTTGCTAAATCAGGAATTAAACTTGTTTTTGTCATTCCTGGTGAAGAGTTTACTTCTAAGAAGTAAAGTTTTCCTTCACTTAGTATAAAATCACTTCTTGAAATTCCTTTCATTTTAAATTCTTTATGAATTCTTTCTGCTATTTTCATTGCTTCCTTATATGATTTATCTTCTATTTTTGCTGGGAATTCATGAATTGAACCACCTTTTGCATATTTTGAATCGTAGTCATATAGAACATCTGCTTGAGGGATTATTTTTAATACTCCTAAAGCCTTTCCATTTAAAACTCCAACTGTCAATTCTTCTCCAACAATATAGTCTTCAATTATAGGTTTTCTAAGTTTTTTAAGAGCTTCCCCTGCCTCTTCTTTATTGTTACATAAAAATAGTCCTTTACTTGATCCTTCATCAACAGGCTTTATTATTACTGGAAATCTTTCTATAGAATCTAAATCTCTATATGATTTTGGTACTCTTATTCCAATATTTTCTGCTATTTGCTTAGTTTTATTTTTATCCATAGTTAAAGCGCTTGCAAGTACCCCTGAACCTGTATATTTCTTTCCTAAAATATCTAATACTGCTTGTATCTTACCATTTTCTCCGTTCCCACCATGTAGAACTAAGTATGCTAAGTCATAATCATTTTCAAGAAAAGCTGTTACTTGATTATTCTCATCTAGTACAACTCCATATGCATCATAACCTTGTCTTTGTAAACTTTCTAAAACTGCTTCTCCACTTCTTAGAGATATTTCTTTTTCTGATGAAGTTCCCCCCATAAAAACTGCTATTTTCATTTCTTCTTTCGCCTCTTATTTAACAATTATTATTTCTTCTTCTAATTTTACCCCAAATTTTTCAAATACTGATTTTTTAACCAAAGTTAAAATATTTGTAATATCTTCAAATGTAGCCCCACCTAAATTTAACACAAAGTTAGGATGTTTTTCTGCTATTTGAGCATTACCTATTATAGTTCCCTTTAGACCACATTCTGAAATTAATCTTGCTGCGAAGTCACCTTCAGGATTTTTAAATGTACTTCCTAAACTTGGTTTATCTAAAGGATGTTTACTTTCTCTTAATTCTTTTATTTCTTTTACTCTAGCTTGATCAAAACCATCATCAAATTTAAAAGTTGCACTTAAAACTAACCAATTTTTATCTTGAATTTCTGTTTTTCTATATGCTACTTTTAAATCTTCTTTTTTTATTTCTCTTATTTGATGATTTTCATCAAACACTTCTATTGATACTATTTTATCAAATATTTCTGTTCCAAAAGCTCCACCATTCATATATACAAGTCCACCAATAGAGCCTGGTATCCCAAATAGGCTTTCAATTCCAGAATAATTTTTATCTCTCATAAAATCTGTTAAGTCTTTTAGGTTTGCACCTGTTTCAACTCTAACTAGATTAGATCCTAAATCTTCTATCTTATTTAATTTTTTTGTGCAAACAAAAGTCTTATCCATAAAGTTATCAGTGAATAAAACATTTGTTCCATTTCCTAAAATAAAAATATTAGTATTTTCTTCATTCTTATATACATCTATTATTTCTTCTTTTGATTCAAGTATGATTAGTCTTTTAGCTTTTCCTCCGACTCTCATATTTGAATAATTTTTCATTTCTTGATTATCAAAAATTTTCATCAGACATTCCTTCCAATTCCTCAGCAATTTCATGAGCTAAAGTTGATATATCTCCAGCTCCCATAAAAATATATGTAGAGTCTTTTTTTACTCTAGTTACATATCTTTTTACATCTTTCCATTCATTCATAAGTTCCACATTAGCATGATTTATATGTTCTTTTAATATTTCACTTGAAACATTAAATTCATTCTTTTCTCCAGCTGCATATATAGGTAAAAGTATTACCTTATCCACATCTGCAAAAGCATCTTTAAATTCATCTAATAAGAAGTGTACTCTACTGTATCTATGAGGTTGGAATATCGCAACCAATCTTGAACTATCCACACTTTTTATAGCTTTTAAAGTTGCCTTTATTTCAGTTGGATGGTGAGCATAGTCATCAACTATTCTAACTCTCTTAGTTTTACTACCATAACCATTTTCTAATTCTTGATCATATAGTACATCATATCTTCTTTTTGAACCTTTAAATTGATTTAAAGCTTCTTGAATTTCATCTTTATTAAGTCCAAATTTTAATGCTAAATAGATTACAGGTAAAGAGTTTTGTATATTGTGTTCGCCAGGAATGTTTAGAGAAAATTCTCCTTTTAACTCTTTATTTACATAGACTTCAAAAATAGTTTTTCTGTCTACTATTCTGATATTTTTAGCATATATATCTGCATTTTCATCTTTTATCGAATATGTTGTTACAGATTTCCCTTCAGGTAATTTTGAAATTGCATCCATCAAATTTTTAGAGTCCATACATATTATAGATTCCTTTTGTGTATGTAAGATGAATTCTATAAAAGATTTTTTAATATTATCTAAATTTCCATGCACATCTAAATGATCAGCATCTATATTAGTAATTACTGAATATTCAGGATTCATAAATAAAAATGAGTTATCACTTTCGTCTGCCTCAGCTATAAAATATTCACTTTTTCCAGGTCTAGCATTAGATTTTATTTCTGGTAAAATTCCCCCTACAACTATTGTAGGATCTTTTTTTAGCATAACTGCTGAAAGCATAGAAGAAGTTGTAGTCTTTCCATGAGTTCCTGCTATAGCTATACCAGTTTCTCTATTTAGAAGTTTAGCTAGCAATTCTCCTCTTTTTAAAATTTTTATACCATTTTCTTTAGCATAAGCATATTCAGGGTTAGTTTCCTTTATAGCTGTTGAAGCTATAACATAGTCAGCTCCCTTTACATTTTCTTCATCATGCTCATTGTAAACAGTTATTCCCATTGATAGAAGTTCTTCTGTTACATAGTTAGAACAGATATCTGCTCCTTTTACGTCATAACCTTTACATTTCATTATTTTGGCAAGGCCACTCATACCTATACCATTTATTCCAATAAAATAAATTCTTTCCATTGCCTTAATTCCTCCAAATATCGAGATATGCTATAATCTCTTCTGCTGCATTAGGCTTTCTCAATGGTTTCAACCTAATTCTCATCTTTTTTAATTTTTCATCATTTCTTATAACTTCAAGAGCTTTTTTTATTGCTTCATCTAGCTCATCTTTTGTATAGACATAAGCTGCATTATAGTCCTTAAGAACTTTTGCATTTTCATATTGTCCAACCTTTATTGAACCATAAGGAATTATGATTGAAGGTTTTTCAAGTTCTATAAGTTCAGATATTGTCAATGCTCCTGCTCTACATACAACCAAATCAGCTGCAGCCATAATATTTAACATATCATTAAAATAAGGTTCTATTCTATCATTTTCTTTCTTTGTTTTCAAAACCTTTTTTAATTCAGTAAAATTATTTCCTGTAGCCCAGTAAACTCTAAGATTTTTTTCAGCACAGATTTTTTCCCAATACTTCATAATAGCATTATTGATATCTTGTGCCCCTAAGCTTCCACCTGTAATCAATAAAACTTTTTCATTAGGCCCTACACCTAATTTTTGTCTTTCAGTGGCATATCTCAAATCTTCTATTCCTATTCTTAATGGATTTCCTGTTACTTTAAATCTATCTTGAGACTTAATAGGAATATCATCATAAGTCTTATCGAAGGCAAGGAAAGTCATCTTTGCCATTTTATAAAATAATCTATTTGCTGAACCTATGTTTACATTTTGTTCTTGCAAATATATTTTTTTTCTAAGTAAAATTGCAGCAATAATTGTAGGTACTGATATGTAATTTCCAAAACCTATAATAGCCTCTGGTTTTTCTTCTTTTATAATCTTATATGCTCCTCTTATAGCTTTTAAATATTTTCTTATATTTTTAAAACCTTTAGGAACTGATATATCAAGACCTATAAATCTATGCCCACTTTCTGGAACTATCTCATGTTCCATACGTTCTGTGCTTCCAACAAATACTGCTTCCACACCTTTTAATTTTAATCTATCTGCAACAGCTAGAGCAGGATATATATGTCCTCCTGTTCCACCTGTTGTAAGAATTACTTTTCTCATTTTGTACACCTACCCAAAAATTTTTAAAACTAACTCTTTAAAAACTTTCCCTCTATGTTCAAAAGAATTAAATTGATCATAACTTGATGTTGCTGGAGAAAGTAAGATCACTTCATCAGAATCTTTTGTAAATCTCTTTTTCATATCTAGAAGAGAATTTTCTATAGTTTCTAATTTATGAATTTTACTAGCTTCATAACCTACTTTCTTCAATTCTGTTTCAATCTTATCTGCTATTACCCCTATTAAATATACTTCTTTTATATTTTCTTTAATCATTTCTGCTAATGGTACTAGATCTACTCCCTTATCATAACCACCACAGATTAAGATACTATTTTTATTTGCTTGAATAGCAAATTTTGTAGAATCTACATTTGTTGCCTTTGAGTCATTTATGAATTTTACTTTCCCATAGTTAAAGAACAATTCTGTTCTATGTTCTAAAGGAGTCGCTACCATTAAAAACTCTTTTAATTTTTCTCTATCTATATTTAAAATTTCAGCAGTGGCAACCATAAATAAAGTATTTTCTAAATTATGTATACCCTTTAGACTCAATTTATCTGCTTCAATTATAAAATCTTTTCCTACATAAATTTTATTGTCTTCAACATAAATATTTGCTTCTTTAGATTTTGATACAGAAATTCTTTTAGCCTTTATTTGTTTAGCTCTTTTTTCGATTTCTACATCATCAATATTTTCTATAAAATATTGATTTTCATCTTGATTTTTTGCTATATTAAATTTTGTATCATAGTATTCATCAAAACTCTTATATCTTTCTATATGGTCTGGTCCCATGTTGATTATCATAGAGATATATGGTCTAAAATTTTCAACATTTTCTAATTGGAATGAACTAAGTTCTAAAGAAACAAAGTCTAAATCTTTTTCATGTAATAGAGCTTCAGACAATGATCTTCCAATATTTCCAGCATAGCAAGCTTTATATCCTGCATAATTTAATAGATCTGATATTTTCGCTGTAGTTGTACTTTTTCCATTAGTACCAGTAATTGCAATAATTTTTGTTTTTAAATTCTTTTCTACCATATAGTTGTATGCAACTTCTATTTCATCTAAGACTTTAATTCCTCTTTTTTGAACTTCTTTAACAAAATCATTGTATGGTATTCCAGGACTTTTAATAAAAAACTCTATGTTATCTAAATGTTGCATAGCTTCTTCAGATGTCATAGCTTTTTTATCGTCAACTAAAATAACTTCATAACCTTCTGTTTCTAACAGTGCTTTTGCTCCTGTTCCGCTTATCCCCATTCCATAAATCATTACTTTTTTCATTATAGTATCCCTCTCATCTTAATTGTTCCTAATGCTATTATTCCAAATATAAGTGTTGCTATCCAAAATCTTAAAGTAACTTTTGACTCTGGTATATTCATCAACTCAAAATGGTGATGAATAGGTGCCATTTTAAATATTCTTTTTCCTCTTAATTTAAATGAACCAACTTGAAGTATTACTGATAAAGCTTCAAGTACAAATATAAATCCTAAGATTGGCAATAACAATTCTTGTTTTAAGATAATTCCTATAACTCCTAAAATTCCTCCAAGAGTTAGAGAACCTGTATCTCCCATAAATATTTGTGCTGGATAACAGTTATACCATAGGAAACCTAGTCCTGCACCTGTTACTGCTGCCAAGAATACAGATAGTTCTCCTGAACCAACAGTATAGAATAAATGCAAGTGAGAACTTAATTCTATATGTCCTGTAAAGTATGCCACTACTCCTAAGATAGTTGAACATATTATCATAGGCATTATAGCCAGTCCATCAAGTCCATCAGTTATGTTAACTGCATTTGATGTCCCCATAAGTATAATTTGAATCAAGATAAACATTCCTATTGCTCCAATATAATATGGATGAGCACTTATAGGATTTATTACTGAAAAATCTATCATAGGTCTACCTGTGAAACCAATATAGTATAGGTATGCCCATATCATTAGTCCTATAGTACCTTGAAACAACAATTTTTTCTTCCCTGCTAAACCTTTTTTGCTGACAGTAAACTTTCTATAGTCATCAATAAAACCTATTGCTGCAAACATAAGCATAGAAACTAAAACAAGTAGAATCAACTTATTTGCTAAGTCATTTATCAATAAACTTGTTAAAAGTACTGAGGCTATAATCAAAACTCCACCCATAGTTGGAGTACCTTTTTTTGAAAAATGTGAACTAGGTCCATCATCTCTTATTTCTTCACCAAATTTTTTAACTTTTAAATATTTTATAAATGGTTTCCCTGCAAATAAAACTATACAAAAAGATATTACAAAAGCTAAAAAAGTTCTTAGATAAATTGATCTCAAAAATTCAAGTTTTGCAAAATACTCTGCTAAAAAATACAACATGGCCGTCCCCTCACTCTTTCACTATTATATCCTCTAAGGCTGTTCCTCTTGAGGCTTTCAATAAAATTACTTTTTCCATTCTGATATTTTTTAAACTTTCCACTATTCCTTCTTTCGTTGGATAGTACCAAAATCTATATTCTTCCGACTTATTTTTCATAAATATATCATAGGCTTTTTTCATTCTTTCACCATATAGATATATCAATTTTATCTTTTTATCAAGTAGGTAGTTTAGAACTTCCACATGATATTTTACTTCATCTTCTCCTAATTCTAACATATCTCCTAGAATGGCTATCTTATATTTGTCGTTATAGATTTCATTTAAAGTGTCTATTGCTGCCTTCATAGAAGTAGGACTTGCATTGTAAGCATCGTTGATATAAATGTCTTCTCCCACTCTTATTTCTTGAAATCTCATACCACTAATTTTTATGTCTTTTAAACCTTCTTTTATTTCTTCCTCACTAAGTCCAATTTTCTTTGCTAATTCTATTGCAATAGCTGTGTTAGAAATATTGTGTTTACCTAGTAAAGACATTTCATATTCTTTTCCATCTAAAGTAAATTTACTTCCTTTATCAGAAAATTCATAGCTTTCTATTCTAAAATTATTATCTTCATTGAAACCTATTTTATTCACATCTAGCTTTGCTAAATATACATCATCACCACAAACAAAAGTATTTTCTTTGTTTACGAACTCTAAAAGCTCTGTTTTAGCTTTAAAAACATTATCTCTTGTCTTTAAAAACTCTATATGTGAATCTCCAATGTTAGTTATTATTGCATAGTCAGGGTTTGAAATTTCTCCTAACCTTCTGATTTCTCCAAGAGAACTCATTCCCATTTCTAAGACTACAAACTTTTCTTCATCTGTAACATTTAAAAGTGTGTAAGGTAAACCTATGTGATTATTGTAGTTTCCTTCAGTTTTTAAAGTCTTAGCTTTTTTAGAAAGTAGAGAATAAACTATATCTTTTGTACTAGTTTTTCCATTGCTTCCCGTTATTCCTATAACTTGTATATCTAATTTATTTCTATATTTTGTTGCTAAATCTTGCATAGTAGCAATAGTATCAGAAACTTTTACTATTCTTTCATCTGCTATATCTGTATTGTCAGCAATAACAAGGCTAGCTCCCTTATCTAAAACATCTTTAACATAAGAGTTTCCATTGTTTATTGCAAAAAATAATGAACCTTCTGTAACTTTTCTACTGTCCATTACAACATTTTTTATTTGAACTTTCTTAGAAAATTCTTCAAATATTAATTCATTTAACTTTTCTCTTTTTAATACTTCTGAGAAGTCTTTTAAGTTTTCACAAACTAAAGTTTCGTTTTTATCTATCTTTTCCATATCTTTCAAGCCATAACCAGTCTTTACAAGAACAGTTTTCAATTTAGACTTTAAACCTGCTCCTATATCTGAGGCCTTATCTCCTATCATATATGATTTTTCTCTGTCAATATTATATTTTTCAATTGCATCTTCTAGCATCTTGTTGTTAGGTTTTCTACAATCACAAACTTTTTTGTACTCAGCTAGTCCATCAGGATGATGAGGACAACAATAGAATTCTGTTATTTCAACAGCTTCTTCTTTTAACTTTTCATTCATATTGTTGTTAAAAGCCTTTAAATCTTCCTCTGTAAAATATCCTCTAGCTATACCTGATTGATTACTTACAACAATTAAAATATATCCTAAATTTTTAAAAGTTTTTAAAGCTTCCACTGAACCTTCTTCAAAAACTAAATCTTCACATTTGTAAATGTAGTCTTTCTCTACATTTATCGTTCCATCTCTATCTAAAAAAATTGCTTTATTCATTTTTATCTCCATAGATTTTAAATTGACATTATATTATATCATAAAGATGGAAATAAGTATCTATATTTTTTATTTTTTTTATATATTTTTATTTTATTTTCAATATAATTTTAATATTTCTTTAAATTAATTTCCCCCTAATATTTTCTACTTCAATTCTCTTGTGATATTATTTATCCATTTTCTACTTCTATATCTCCAAATAATTAGAGGTAATTTAATAATTTCATCTGACATTATTAAAATATAGACAAGTTTTGTAGAAAGTCCTAAATAGAAAGCTCCTATGGCTGAAAGTAAGACTGAACTACACCAAAGTGGTATAGCATCTGATATCAGTGCAAACTTCGTATCTCCACCAGCTCTAAATACTCCAACAATTAAAACTGCTGAAATACTTTGTAAAGGTATATAGTAAAATAAAACATTTATAGTATGATTTAAAAAATCTTCCACTTCAGCATTTAAAGCAAACTTACTTACGATAAAAGGTTTTGCTATATAAAGTAAGGCAACTCCTACTAAACTTGAAAGAAAAGAGTAAAACAAAAGTTTCTTTGCATAGATTTCTGCTGTATGAAAATCTTTTTTACCAATTTCTTTTCCAACCATAACTGCTGCTGTGTTTGCAAGTCCAAAAGCAAAAACCATTGCTAGTTGTCTAACAACAGATGTTATAGAATTGGCAGCTACTATAGAAGTTCCTAACCTTCCTAAAATAGCTATTCCTGCTGCTGTTCCTCCAGCCCATAGAAGTTCGTTCATCATAGTAGGTGCTGAATATTTAAAAAAATCTTTCTTTAAAACAGGATCTAAACTCTTAATATATTTCCATTTAATAGAAACAAAGTGATGATTTTTAGAATTGTAATAGAATACTATTCCTAATTCAATAATTCTTGCAACAAGTGTCCCTATTGCTGCCCCTTCAACTCCCATTTCAGGAAAACCAAAGTTTCCATATATTAAAAGATAGTTGATTATTAAGTTACTAACAAAAGAAGTTGCATAAGCAACCGTCGATACGCCAACTCTTTCAACACTTCTCATAGTAACTAAGTATACTATGGAAATAGAAGTAGTTAAATATGAAAAACTAACTATCTTTAAATACCTTATTCCTTGTAAGATAGTAGCTTCATCATTACTAAACAATCTCATAGCAGTTCTTGAAAAGAAAAATGCAAAGATAAAAAAGCCTATGCTCACAAAAAAGGCTATTTTTATTCCAATAGCCAAAACTTTCTCAATAGACTTTATATCTTTTTTACCCCAGTACTGTGCTGTTAAAACAGTTGCCCCTGAGGCTATTCCAAAAAATAATAAAATTAAAATAAATTGTACTTGTCCTGCAAGTGAAGAAGCTGATAGTGCTACCTCACTATATCTTCCAAGCATAATAACGTCTGTACTTGAGATAGCAACATTGATTAAATTTTGTATTGCTATAGGTAATAAAAAAGTAAGTACAGATTTTCTAAAAGAAGTCTTATCTAACATTATCTTTCTCCAATAAAACTACACAATATGATTTAACTCCCGTTTCATCTCCTGTGAAACCTAATTTTTCCTCTGTCTTAGCCTTTACATTTACAAGTTCAGGCTCTATTTCCAAAATTTTTGCAATATTATCTCTAATACTGTCTATATGTGGTCTTAACTTAGGTTTTTGTATCACTATAATTGAGTCTAAATTCACTATTCTATAGTTTTTTTCTTTCATGATATTATTTATTTTTTTTAATAAAATTGCACTGTCTATATCCTTTAAATTTTCATCATTGTCAGGAAAATGTAGCCCTATATCTCCTAAACCTAAGGCTCCAATTATTGCATCAGTTATTGCATGTAAAAGTACATCTCCATCAGAATGTCCTAGAACTCCTTTTGTATGTGGAACTTCTACACCACCTAACATCAATCTTCTACCTTCAACTAATCTATGAACATCATAACCATTACCTATTCTTAACATTATTCCTTCTCCTTAGTAGTCATTTAATTATTTACGTTCTAATATAAAAGTATTTTAAATAAAGTTCTGTAGATGATATATTCTTTTCAAAGTTTTTTTGTTTTTCTAAAGTATTCTCTAAAAATTATCTAATTGTTCTTGTTTCCTATGTTTTTTAAAATCACTATCCAAATGACCAGAAATTATTTTTTCTAAATCTTCAACTTCTTCACAAATTGATTTGAATTCTAAGGCACATGAATAATCTTTTATTGCTTTTTCGTATTCTTTCAGACAATAGTAAGCATCTCCTCTATCAATATAATAATCGATTCTTAAAGGGAATAAATCTGTTTCTATTGAATAATGTTCTATTGCTTTTGAATAATCCTCTATTGCTTTTTCATATTCTCCTAAATAATAATAAAGTTCGCCTCTAGCATGATAATACCTATGTCTAAACCAACCTTCTTTTATTGCTTTTGAGTAATCTTCCATTGCCCTTTCATATTCTTTTAAATAATAATAGGCATTTCCTCTATTACAATAATAATTACCTCTAGAAACACCTAAATATGGACTTAATTCAATTGCTCGTGAGTAATCTTCTATTGCTTTTTCATATTCTTTTAAATAATAATAAGCATTTCCTCTATTATTATGATAATCTCTATCAGTAGGTTCTAACTCTATTGCTTTTGAAAAATCTTCTATTGCTTTTTTATATTCTTTTAAACAATAATAAGTATACCCTCTATCATGATAATATCTCCCTTTAGTAGAGTTTGAATAAGAACTTAATTCTATTACTTTTGAATAATCTTCAAGAGCTTTCTCAAGTTCTCTTATAGAAAAGTATATATCTCCTCTATCAATATAATAATCAATATTATTAGGATCTTTTACAATCTTTCTGGTATACTCTTCAATTACTTTTAATGAACCATCATCCTCTTTTTTTCCCATTAAAACTCCCCTCCCAAAATTTTAATTGTTGTTATAGATGTTATTATAAGTTTCAATCAATTCCTTTTCACTAACAGTAGAAGTACCAATTTTTCCAACTACTATTCCTCCAGCTGCATTGGCTATCTTTGCTGCTTCTTCCCAAGTTGCTCCAGCAGCTCTTGCTAAAGTGAAAACTGAAATAACTGTGTCCCCTGCACCTGTTACATCATAGACTTCCTTTGCATAAGTAGGAATATTGTGAATTCCTTCATCATATAAAGTCATTCCTTCTTCACTTCTTGTGATTAAGACAGTGTCTAGTTTATATTGTTCTTTTAATTTTTGTCCAACTATATCTATATCTTCTCTTGAATTTGCATCTACAGCTAAATAAGCTTCCTTTTTATTTGGAGTGATAGAAGATGCTCCCACAAAGTTAGTAATATTTTTTGGTTTAGGATCGACAGTAACTATCACATTATTTTCTCTACAAAGATTTATAATTTTTTGTGAAAGAGATTTTGTTAAAAGTCCCTTATTATAGTCAGATAAAATAATTGCATCTAAGTCTTTTATATGATTTTTAAGATTTTCTATTATTATATTTTCTTCTTCTTCATTGATAGAGAATTCTTCTTCCCAATCCAGTCTTAAAAGTTGTTGATGCCCTGCTATTACTCTTTTCTTTACAATAGTAGGACGGTTGTCAGCCTTTAAAATTAAATTGCAATCGACATTTTTAGGAAAGGCATTAATAAGTTTTTCTGCATTGTTATCATTTCCAACAAGTCCTCCACAATAAACATTTGCTCCTAATGCAGCAAGGTTATTGATAACATTGGCAGCTCCACCCAAAACAAACTTTTCTTCTGTAACTTTAACAACAGGAACAGGTGCTTCAGGTGATATTCTTTCTACTTTTCCCATAATATATTCATCTAACATCAAATCTCCAATAACGGCTATTTTAATATTTTTAAAATTTTCTATTAACTTTTTAATCATAACTAGAACTCCCTTCTATATCCAATTTGTATTAATTATCATTTACCTTTTTATTATAACATAAAATACAAAACTTAAAATATTAGTAAAATAAAAAAATTTATGATAGAATTAAAAAAAATATTTTGGGGAGAGTGAATTATGAAAAAAATTATATTAGCAATATTTTTAATGTTAGGAGTGCTGTCTTTTGCTTCGCCTGAGAGTTTGCCTGATTATGTAGACAAAGAGAAATTTCAAGAAAACGGTTATCATATAAGAGTAAATAAATCAGATACTTTTACAATAGTTAAGAGAGTAGAAGAGACAGTTGAATCCATAGTTATAAAATATAACTTAGATAACAGAGAAAATTCAATTAAAAAAGCATTAGATGAAATAGATCCAAAAGTTGTTCCAAAGGATTTTAAACTTTTATATTCAAATGAAAATGAAAAAGCTTATATTAAAAGCTATTTATCTAAGGGTATATATATAAATATTTATGTTGCCAAAAATTCTAAAAATGAAAACTGTTATCCTATTGTTTCACTTGTTACACCTGTAAAGCTTTCAGAAAAAGAAATAGAAGAATCTACTGAGAATTTTTTAAATGAAGCTGAGAGCTTCTTAAAATAAAGATATCCCTACCATTACTTCCTTTGTAATAGTAGGGATTTTTTATGTAAAAATACTTTCTATATTCATTTTGTATTCATTTAATATTCACCTTTTTATTATAACATAAATTGCTAAACTTAAAATATTTTTTAGGAGGACAATATGAAAAAAATTATATTAGGATTATTCTTAATTTTGGGAGCATTATCTTTTGCTAGTCCTAGTTTTGTTGATGTGAATAAAATAAAACAAAATTCTTATGAAATTTATGATGATGATGATGACTTTTTTACATTTGTAAAGTCTACTGATGAAGCTGGAATATCTGTGACTTTTACTGTGATAGAAGGTGTTAATGCTAAAGAGGTAAGTGACATAATCAAGTCAAGCACTCCAGATAATCAACAATTTTTAAATTCTATTAATAATAAAAGAGCTTATGTAAATAAATTTGCTAATAATGAAAATGGAGGTTTCACTTATAATTTTGTTGCTAAAAATACAAAAATTAAAGATTGCTATATATCTGTTTTATATGCAACAGATAATGAACTATCTAATACTGAATTAAATAATGCTGTGGATAAAGTTCTTAACGAGGTTGAAAGCTATTTAAAATAATGATAAAATAAATAAGTTACAAAAAAAATTAATAAGATTGGAGAGAATTATGAAAAAAATTATATTAGGATTATTTTTAATTTTAGGGGCAATGTCTTTTGCTTTACCTAAAA
>OLFT01001091.1_pt1 | contig 30297 bp, 30 predicted proteins | sample 1604921 | NCBI WGS metagenome assembly OLFT01 (sample SAMEA3888897, study PRJEB22519) | human gut metagenome | biome: human gut; feature: human-associated habitat; material: faeces | place: Denmark | collected 2013 | reverse complement strand
GCATGTTTTCCTTATATCTACAACATTCTCACTTTGGGAAACTATTCTCCAGGCACAGTGCCCCCGAGGATGTCAAGTCATTGCTACAAACTTTTTGACCTTTTTTCCTTCGATTTTTCCCATAAAACCGTTATTTTGGAACGGAGGACGTTATATTGTTGTCACAAAATCAGTGGGGAGGATGTAACGTCATTGCTACAAAACATATAGTAGCGGACGTTACATTATTGCTACAAAATCAGGCAAGTGCTTTCCACTCCACCTCCACCCGTCCATCGTCATACACATATATCCCCTTCACATACTTTTCAAGCACCTCTTCTGTCAGTTTCTCATAACCCAGATACTCCATCATCTGTTCCACCGGAATATTCTTCTTCAGCAGGATTTCTTTTTCTCCACTGATCAGTTCTTCCAGTTCCTGGATTCGCCTTTGTAGACGTTCTCTTTCTTCCTCCAGCTGCTTCTTTTCATTCAGGAACTCATCCCGGCTCATCTGTCCTTCATGGTGCTTCTCATAGTTCTGTTGGTTCTGAGCCTTGATCTGCTCCTGCCGTCTTCCGCAGTCAGCACTTTCAGCCTTATATGCTTCGATATTATCTTCATGCTGTTTTCTCATGGATTGCTGCATCTGTTTCTGGCTGATATTCTGACGTAAGTATGCTTTTATTTCTGCCAGTACGATATGCTCCAGCATTTTGTTATCCGCTTTTCCGGCAAAGCATCCTGTATCTTTTTTTCCTCTACTGTAAGCACAGCTATAAAGGATATGACCATGAACTGGACTGCTTGAAGTCAGACTTCTGTGACAATTTCCACACTTCACATAGCCACCTAGCATTGTTGATCCCCTGTCGAATTTGCTTTTCTTGGTGTACCTGATCTGCAGGGACTGTGCTTTTTCAAAGGTTTCTTTTGATACGATTGGTTCATGGTGATTTTCCAACAACTTCCATTCACTTCGTGGCACAGGCACTTCTTTTCCTGTTCCGGGATCTGGGATTTTGGTTTTTCCATAGACCATACAGCCGATATAGTTCTTATCATTCAGAATTTTCCGTACCATATCACTTGTCCATTGTAATCCTCTTGAGGACGCTTTCTTACTGTCTGATTTCTGTCGTCTGCTCATAGATTGCAATGGTGTAAGAACACTTTCTTCATTAAATAACCGGCAAATATCCAGCTTTGAATACCGCTGATTCGTCAATTCAAACACTCTGCGGATAGTCTCCGCTTCTTCTTCCACAATCAACAGTTCCTTTTTGTTCTCTGGATTTATCCGATAGCCATAAGGTGCAGAACCACAGCAATACTCTCCGTTACTTCTTTTTGTGCTGACTGCTGACTTCACCTTAACGGACTGATCTTTCACATAAAAATCTGCGATCAGACCTTTAAACTGTACTTCAATGTCCGAACTTTTTCCTTTATAATCCTTGGAATCATAATGGTCAGAAACAGAGATAAACCTTATTCCCAAAAATGGGAAAATCTGCTCCAGATACGTTCCCATTTCAATATAGTCTCTGGAAAAACGTGAAAAATCTTTTACAACAATACACTGTACCTGCTCATTTCTTGCCAATTCCAGAACCTGTTGTATTCCCGGTCGTTCCATACTGGAACCAGAATAGCCATCATCATAAAACTCCTGAAAAGGCAGTTCAGCCAGCTCTGGAATATGAGAAATATAATCTTTTATCAGTTTTCTCTGGTTGATAATACTGTTACTTTCCCCTGCAGAGCCATCCTCCAACGAAAGACGATAATATCCGATCAGCATTTTCTGATTACTCATGTTCTATCGCCCCCTTAAATCGAAAATTGATTTCCAGTCTGCCATCACCATACAAGTACATACTTTCAATCAGTGCTTCCGCAAGCTCCGCATTGATTCTTGTTGTCCCTTCCAGATTCAGAAGACTTCGTAAAAATCTGGTTTCTTCCTTTTGCTGTTTCTGCAATCTTAGGATCATTTGTTCCAGTGTCTCTTTTCTTTCTTCACAGAATATTTTCCAGTTGTTACGCTCCTCACGCATTTCCATATAATTTTCTCTGGAAAGTTTTTCATCCTTATATTGCATAAATGCCTGAGCAAGTTTTTCAGAGCGTTGTTCCACCTCTGCGTTCAACTTTTTGATTTCATTCTGAATTTCCAGAATCTTAGCCGAAAATATATCATTACTCATTGCCGACATATCTTTTTTCTTAAATCCTGCTAATTGCATTTGTCTAGTCAGTTCTGAGCGAACGATTTTCTGTACCGTATTTTCTGATATAGATTTATGACTGCATTTTCTTTCATCCCGGTACTGAGCCGCATTGCAAAAGTAAAACACACTGCCTCTTGATCTCCTTGTACACATTTTCCGCTTACAGTCACCGCAATAAAATACATTATAAAAAGCTCTTTCATCATCTTCCCATCCTACTACTGTGCTTCTGGCGTCCTGTGCCGCTTTTAACCGGATCTGTACTTTTTCAAACAGTTCTCTGCTGATAATCGGTTCATGAGCATTGGGAGTAACAATCCACTGACTTTCATCCAGCACATCACACCCTTTTTCACCTTTTGCAAACCTGGATTCGTATTTTCGCTGTACCAGATCCCCATAATAGTTATGCCTGTTCAGTACTGCACGAACAGAGGAATTTCCCCACTGGTGCAGAGTTTCACCTTCCTGCCAGTACACATGATGATAATTGTTATAATCAGAAATCCGGTGTACACCGTCCTCAAACAGACCATCTATAATCTGTTGAATCTCCTTACCGGAAGCATATTCCTCAAATATCCGTTGCACAATCTCTGCCGCTTCTGGTTCTTTGATTAACTTATAAATCCCATCGACCTTCTCACAACAATAACCATAAGGAGCTGTTGATCCAACATACTCCCCGTTTTTCTGTGCCATACGCTTTGCTGCCCGTTCCTTTGCGGAAATGTCCTTTGCATAGGCATCATTTACCAGATTCTTGATATTCATGGATAGCTCCTGATTTTTTGCATTTGGTGCGAACGAATCATAATGATCACATACAGAAATAAAACGTACCTTCATAAAAGGCAGTATCTTTTCCAGGTAATTTCCTGTTTCTATATAATTTCTTCCAAATCTTGAAAAATCTTTCACAAGAATACAGTTTACTTTTCCTGCTCTGACATCATCCATCATCCGTTCAAATCCGGCTCTCTCAAAATTAGTTCCGGTTTTTCCCAGATCAGAATAAATATCATACACAACCAATTCATACTCTTTATTTGCTTCCGCATTGTGCCTGTCAACAAACTCTTTGATCAGCGTCACCTGCGTTTCGATAGATTCTGACTTTCTTTCGTCTGTATCTACGGATAATCTGGCATAAATCGCAGCCATATACACTGGAATCTGATAACTTTTCTTTTCTGTCCTTTTCTCATATCTTCTTGCTGTCCTTGCCACTTATCCCACCTCTTTTCTGTACTCAGCCTGATGCTCTGTATAAAATCTTTTTATGACTTTCATTTTTTCAATCACATCCTGATAACGAATTCGGATTTTAATCTGCTTGTTCTCATAAATGTAGATTTTATCTACCATCAGTGCCAGTAAAGTACGATCCAACTCTTTGATTTCCAAAGATTTCTTCCAGTCTTCTAATTGAACCTTTGCAGAAACACCACCTTCAAACATCTGCTTTACCAGTTTTTTCTGATGTTCTATCATCTGATCCAGTTCTTCACACTTTTTACCATAACTTCCCCGAAACTCGTCGAACTCCTCTTTGCTAATCATCCCAGACTTCAAATCATCTGCCAAAGAAACTTTTATGCTGTAACATTTGTTGTATTCTTCCTGCAATTTTGCAATCTGTGTATCGTAACTGATTACCTGGTCGTAGCTGACTTCCATTTGCTGAAGTTCGTCCATGATCATCTCATAATCCACAAAAAGTGCTGTATACGTCTGGATTTCTTTCAAGACAATTTTTTTCAGCACTTCCTCCGGTATGCTGTGTCTGGTGCAGTCTCCACCTTTGTTCTTCGTCTGACAGATATAAAAAGCCTTTTCTTTTCCTTTATATCGGTTCACTCTGCGTATCATCGGCACTCCACAATCTCCGCAAAAGATAAAGCCTGCAAAAAAACTGGCACTGTCTGATGTCTTTGACGCCCTACCATCATATTGAAGCAGTTTTTGTACTATATCAAAGTCACTCTGCTTGATGATTGCCGGATGTGTATTTTTTACTCTCACCCATTCAGACTCTGGTTTATCCAGGCGTTTCTTCACCTTATAGCTGATTCGTTCCTGTTTTCCCTGAACCATATTGCCGATATACACTTCATTGGTCAGAATCCTTTTAATCTGTACTGCTGACCACTTTGGTGTATCTGACCCCTGAAATCCGGCATTATAATTTTCGCCGTTTGCAATCTTGTATTCTTTTGGAGATTGTACATGACGCACATTCAATTTATCAGCAATCGCACCAAAACTGAATCCTTCAATCTTCCAGGCAAATAATTTTCTTACAATATCTGCAGCATAATCATCAATCACAAGGCAGTTCTTATTCTCCGGATCTTTACAATAACCATATGGTGCAAATGCCCCGATAAACTCCCCTTTTTCCCGTTTGATTTTCTGGTGGCTGCGTACTTTACCGGAAATGTCCCGGCAATAGCTTTCATTTACAAAGTTCTTAATCGGAACTACAAATGACTTCTCCGAAAAATCTGCTGTTTTACTGTCAAACTGATCCGTCACAGAAATAAAACGCACATTTAAAGCCGGGTAGGTCTTTTCGATCCATCGCCCGGCTTCTATATATTCTCTTCCGAATCTGGACAAATCTTTTACAATTACGCAATTTACTCGTCCAGCTTCTATATCAGTTGTCATTCTCTTGAACTCAGGTCTGTCAAAATTTCCACCTGAATATCCATCATCCACATATATATCAAAGATCTGAATGTCTGGCTGGCTTCTTACAAAGCTCCGAAGCAATTCTCTCTGATTTGCAATACTGTTACTCTCTGTCTTCTCACTGCCATCATCCATATCATCCTTGGACAGGCGAAGATACAATGCAGCATCATATATATCTGGTGTGTTCTTTTGCATTTGTTCCATTTTACATCGCTCCTAACTTGCTTAATTCCATCGAATAGAAGTCAGAAACCATGTATCACGTTCATTTTCCCTGACTTCACATTAACATAACATCTGTGTCTTCGCAAGATATTTTTCGTCTTTCATCTGCTATATCAACTCCGTTCTTTTTCTGAGATAATCACTGAGTGCATCCGTTGCCTCCAGTTCTCCGGTCATCTGCACAACCACCACATAGCCTTCATTCATATGAGCATATGGCTGATCACCGGATTTATCCAGAAATGTTTCCACCTTTTCAGAAATCGTTCTATCCATATCCGGAGTTAATTCTTCAATATCTTTTAACTGTTCCAGATCAACACTGGAATCTAACACTGACTGATTCACCATAATACTCACCTCTTTTCCAACATATTCCTGATATAAGTCGTCCTATCACTTCAATTTTCTCAATTAAATCACCTTGCCTTTCTTATCGTTTTCCCTAATGTTTCTTTTATCTTCCAATGGCATTGTATATTCTGTTCGGCGTGTTGGCTTCCATTCGTACAGGCGGCGTCAACGTTACAGTTGACCTCTATCAGAATTTTTCTGAATGCTGCCAGCTCCTTCTCGAGCATACCAGCCGTTGCCGGAGTATCTTCAATTTCCACTTACTACTCTCTGGTACAGCGGTGGAACTCTGTGTTGTCCTTTAATCCCCTAAGGGTACCTATACAGCTCATTTAATTTTCAAGGTACATAAAAGCTCTTGAATTCCTATTCAAAACCCTTTTCTACTAATCACACGTGGCAGGGACGATAAGGTCATATTTTTCATAAAAAATTTTATTTTTTTCATCTCTGCCTTGTTCATTCGCTTTTATGCGAATGTTGATTATACTGTCATTATATTTCGCTTTAATGTTAATGTCAAGCATTTTGTTCGCTTAAATGCGAATCTTTCTGTTTACATTCTGGGATTTTAATAGTAAAATAAACTTATCAAAAAGAAAGCAGGAAATCTGATATGACGATTGGAGCTAAAATAAAAAAAATCCGGATATTCCGGAATATGACACAGGCTGAACTCGGTGCAGCTCTCGGATGGGGCGATAAAGGGGCGAACCGCCTTGCCCAATACGAAACCAACTACCGGGTTCCCCGTAAAGATCTGGTTACTGAAATGGCTAAGATTTTGGATGTGAATCCACTGACACTGCATGAGCCAACTACGATGAATGCTTCTGAACTGATGGAAATCCTGTTCTGGATTGACGAATTTAATCCTGGCATGATCAATCTCTTTCAATTGGAGACTTATCCAGACGAAAAAGCAAATTCCAGTAAGGATACCGCTATCCGCTACCATAATTCTGATAGCTGGCCTGCTCATCCGCCTGTTGGTATGTGGTTTAATTATGGGGTTCTCAATGATTTTCTGAAAGAATGGACACTTAGAAAAGAAGAACTGAAATCCGGCGAGATTACCAGAGATGAATATTTTGAATGGAAAATTAACTGGCCGCAGACCTGTGATGGTTGTGGAAAGTATGAGCCAAAAAGACAATGGCGATCCATAAATACCAAAATCAGTGAAACTTAAATTCGTTGTATTTTTTCTTATTTAAGAAAAAGGCACTGTAAAAACTAAATGTTTTTCAGTGCCTTTGAGTATAGACTCTTATTCATTTCAATAATATCATCTATCATTATCATAACATCCAAAAGGTTCCTGCAAATATTATCCACGCAACTATAGTCCCAGCCAAATATTCCTTTATTGTATGTCTCTTTAATTCAACAGATGCCCAAAATTCTACCAGGTATAAGATCAAACATATAACTGTCACATATCCTCCGAAATAATAACTTAAGATTAAATATGGAAATGTTGAACTACATGCATGACCACTGGCTCTTATTTTTAACACCTTATTTACGATTGTAAGTACCAAAACCGATAGAAAATAACCATTCAAAATCCATTGCAGCATTCTGGTACATCCCACACAATAGCTAATCAGCATCGCAGCTAAATATGACAGGAAATTAAAAATAAATGCCATATTTCTTTGGTTATTACGTGCATCCTCTTTGTCCCTTTTTCTGGATGCGATTGGATATGAACAAACTGGTATAACAGTCAGAAATAATATCGCCATCAACAGATTTCCCATGTTTCCAAATTCTTCTTGTTTGCTCCCATATAATATCAAAAGCATAACCAATGCCTCTATCGGTGGAATCGTTATAATCCGAATTATTTTAGCTATCTTTTCTTTCATTTCACTTTACCTTTCATAAATACTCATAATTTTCTTACATAAGTATATCAAATTCCTGTCTATTTCAAATTAGACAAACTCCACCCTTATGTCTGGTTTTTAGATATCACACTTACTTTTGTCCATTGTGAGTCCAACTCTTTTTGTCTAATATATATTCATATCAAAACATAACCGAGGTGATAAATCTGAAACAGATAAAAATTGCTTGTACCGGCTATATTCTGATTTCCATTGTATTTTACATTACAGGATTTTTATGTATCGTTGATCCTGAATTAATACAATTACATAGCAGAACTTTAGCCGGAACTATCCTAATCGCATATGGAATTATTAAAATTATCGGCTACTTTTCAAAAGATTTGTACTGCCTGGCGTTTCAACATGATTTCGCCTGTGGAATTTTTTTGATCGTGCTTGGTATTACAACTTTGTGCATTAGTTCCAGATTCAAAGACTCTTCTCTTCTGGCAGCACTGGGAATACTGATTCTGCTTGACAGTCTGCTAAGTATTCAAACAGCACTTGATTCAAAAAAATTCGGATTATCCTCATGGAAATATATCCTTATATTTTCTATGATAACTGGCACTTTTGGAGTTCTCGTAGTTTTAAAAAGTACAATCACATTTGCAGGTTGTGCACTTCTGGCAGAAGGCGGTATGCGGCATTACATTGTTCAGCATACTGCACGATTACCCGATTACCATTATCTAAATGATAATAAACTATCAAAAAAGTAAATTTATGCAAAGGAGAATGCTATTATGAATGCATCAAATACACTGAAAAAACTGGGCATTGAACAGACATTCAATTATATTTACAAAGATCCCGATAAAAACATGGAAAAATTGATGGACTGGGCGGATAAGTTTTCTAAAGGCGACTTCCCGTCTCAGCGAAAAGCAATCCGTGAAGCAATTGAAAATCCGGATCATCCATATTATTCCTATATCCGCAAAATATTTAAAGATGTTGATCCTAATGTTGCCAAAACTTTGGCTGTCAATCTCTTTATAAACGCCGCATTGATTGGATGGCCGAAAGAAGAAGAACTCCGTAAAAAATACGATTGTAATATTCCTTGGGCCATTCTGCTTGATCCTACTTCTGCCTGTAATTTGCACTGTACTGGATGTTGGGCTGCTGAATATGGTCATAAACTCAATCTGACTTATGACGAAATCGACGATATTATCACTCAAGGCAAAGAACTTGGCATATATATGTACATTTACACTGGTGGTGAACCGCTTGTCCGCAAAAAAGACCTGATCCGTCTCTGTGAAAAACACTCTGACTGTGTGTTCTTATGTTTTACAAATGCCACTCTGATTGATGAAGAATTTGCAGATGAAATGCTCCGTGTTGGAAACTTTGTACCTGCCATTTCCCTAGAAGGTTTTGAAGAGGCAACCGATGGACGACGTGGAAATGGTGTCTACCAGAAAGTAACAAAGGCCATGGCACTTCTTAGAGAAAAGAAACTGATTTATGGCATTTCCTGTTGTTATACCAGCGCAAACTATGATTCCATTACTTCAGAGGAATTCTATGATTCCATGATTGATCTAGGTGCATATTTTGTATGGTATTTCCATTATATGCCGGTAGGAAATGACGCCGCACCAGAACTTCTCCCCTCACCGGAGCAGCGAACCGGCGTTTACGAAAAAATTCGTCATTACCGTGCTACAAAACCGTTATTTGCTATGGATTTCCAGAATGATGCAGAATATGTCGGTGGATGTATTGCCGGCGGCTATCGTTATTTACATATCAATGCCAATGGCGATATTGATCCTTGTGTATTCATTCACTATTCCGATTCCAATATTCGTGAAAAGACCTTGCTGGAAGCCCTTCGCTCTCCGATGATGATGGCTTATCACAGAAACCAGCCATTCAATGAAAATATGCTTCGTCCGTGTCCGATGCTTGAAAATCCTCAAAAGCTTCGTGAAATGGTTGCTACCGCAGGTGCACATTCCACTGACCTGCAGTCACCGGAAAGTGCCGAACATCTCTGCTCCAAATGCGATCATTATGCAGAACACTGGAAACCAGTAGCAGACAAGCTTTGGGAAGAAAACAGAAAAAAATATAACGAAAAACATTCTCAGAATTAAAATTCCATGCGGAGTTCTGCAATCAGCAGTTTCTCCGCATGTTTCATTTATCATCATGCCTGGAGATTACACGTTCACCCGATCCGGCAAACATTTTACAAAGTTCTTCATAAAGCTCTTTCAGATCATAAGAAGCACCTTCTTCCAGCCAATCCAACAGACTCCCGACAAATACACACTTATAACATCTGACAAAGATTTCCTTTTCTTCTTTTGAAATTTGCTTATATTCTCCAATTTTATCCACATAGCTTCGAGTAATATCATATCCCATCCTGTTCAGCCCAGATAAAAATGTGTCCTTTTGAACAGAACGGAATAAATGTAGGAAAGCCTTTTTCCTTTTCATACATTCATCTGCCATATAAGTAAGACAATTCACTGGAGATGTAAGTGTTCCATATTTCTGAATAACTTCCTCCATCCAATCCTCAATGGAATCTGTCATTAATGTAGGAATATCCTGAAAATGATAATAAAATGTATTGCGATTCACGCGACACCGATTTACAATATCCTGTACTGTAATTTTATTATATGGTTTTTCTTCCAAGATTTCCCAGAACGTATCCTTAATTATTTCCTTTGTCTGAATCATTCTTTCTCCCCAAACTAACAATCGTACCTGTTACTTTTTCTTTTGATTTAACTGATATTTTATCACAACTGCTCCGACCGATACCAGAATCCGGCATAAAAGCACCATCATAAACTCAATAGAAAATGGATCACTTATTTTTTCACCCAACAATGTAGTTGTAATAATACTAAGCAAAGACCCAAATACACCTGCTACAAGGTATATCAAATATGCCGTATCACACGCTCCGAAATATATGCTTACGATATCACCAGGAAGAAATCCCACAATCCTCGTAATAAAGCAGGCAAAAAAGGTATTTGTTCTCTGATATTTCGCAATCATCTCTGCTTTCGGATATTTCTGACATATCTTCTGCACAATCTGTTTTCCTGAATATCTTCCAATCAAATATGGAATCGTAATCGTAATTGTAAGTCCGACTGTACTGATTAAAACCGCAATTACAGGCTGGAAAAGAATTCCACTTGCAAGATACAGGATGGAAAGAGGGAATACAACTGTCAGACTTTTTAATGCAAAAAGTAACAGCACTATCCCAGCTGCAAGCATCGCATTTTCGGGAGTATACCTGAGAATGGTATTCACCGATAAAGGTTCACTGGATTTTTTTACAATTACTGTAAATACAATCCCCATAAGGACAATTGCAACAATCGGAATTAATTTCTTTTTATTTTTCATTTCACATCATCTTCATCAATAATGTTTCCACTTAATTCATCTACGGCATCCTGAATTTTTTCTACACTCTGTCTGCTTATTTTTTGAATGTGATATAAAATCACTCCATCGATCACCGCATTTATGATGAAAATAATCCCTGTCATAATCGCAGCCGTCTTAACCGTATTTGGAGAAAAGAACATCATAATAATTCCGCCCAGAACTACAAAGCATGATAAAATGACATACTTTCTGCAATTCACTTCAAATGTTCTCTGCATATAGATTGCTGTTTCCATGCAGATAATGCCATTGATTATAATATAAATGCTAAATACATAAGAAAACAAAACTGTCGTAATTCCCGCATGAGTAAATATAAAGATTCCCAGAACGCATTTCATAATTCCCTCAAACAGAGATCCTCTTGAATAAAAGTCTGCCCAAACCCGCAAGTAATAAATCAGGTCAAAAATACCATTTGCAAATATCACAGCGCCTGCAATAATCGCTGTTACCTCCAAAGAATCCTGCGGACGAACAATAAACAATATACCAATCAAAAGCATCATAAATACGTTAATCCACATATCTGTCTTAATCTTTTTTAACATTTTCATAGTTTTCCTACCTCTTTCTTTAAAATTTTTTTCTTAACTCCTGAATCAATTCATGGTAATACCGATGCTTCATCTCCGGAAATGCTTTAATAATTCTTCCTTGTCCAACAATTGTATGATTAGTGATCGAATTAGAAAGTTCATCAAATTCCCTTTGAAGTTCAGTTCTTTTTTTGCGAAGTTTCTCGATGGATTGTTCTTTTTTCATTTCAGCAGTTTCACGCAATTCAGCTTTTGCAAGAGCTGTCTGCACCTTTCCTTCTTCTATAGCCTGTGCTGTATCTATTGTTGTGTTTGCAACGGTATCACTGATTTTATCACTTACAATCCGCATATCCGAACGAATCTTATTTAATCTGGTAAGTTTCTTATTTAACCCCCGTATAACAGCTACTGTAACAATAAAATCCGCCAGATACACACAATATAAAATCACCAGTAAGATCCAGCCAAAAGTTGAATCAGCATGTGGCGATGTATGGTTTTCCACATATTTTTGAAAAACTTTCACGACAAGAACAATTGCCAGTCCCCATATTATCGAAAATTCCAGACAGATATACCCATGAAAATTTAAAGGTTTATCCGAATAGTCCCACCATCTCGCATGAAAACATACATCTAACAGCCATCCAGCTATTAACTCCACTACAGTAGCCAGAATAATTCCAAATAAAAATATCATTCCGTCACTCATCTGATAACCACTGCTTTGCAGTGTATTTATCATAGCAAAAACAGATAGTACTCCAAATCCATATACTGGACACACCGGACCATTCAAGAATCCTCTGTTTACAACTTTTCCCAAAGCTACTGCATGAAAGATCACTTCAACAACCCAGCCTCCAAAGGAATATATCAGGAAATACCAGCATATCTGATAGTATGTCATTCCACAAATCATAATTTTTTCCTCCTCCGCATTACAGCTCATTCACCTTTTTCTTTTTTATTTTCCAACAAATGTCAATATCGGTGTAAAATACCGGATTGTTAACAAAATTCCTAAAATCCTACTTATCAGAAAAAGCGGAACTGCCGTCAGCACATCAATTAATGTGTGCTGTTTTGTTGTAAGCGTTGACAACACAATCATAATGGCAATTGAAACTGTAAATACTCTGACCCAAAGACTCATTCCAGCACATGTGAAGGAAACACAGATTACAAGGAAACAACTAGAACAATGCAGACTTGGTGCACAATTCAGCCCTCGGTAGCTTCCATGATAGACGAATTTCATAAAATTTCCCCAGAATCCATCTGGAGGCACTGGTCTCTGAAAAGAAGTCGGATAGATTAAATAGCACACCACACTGAGTACAATTTCCATCACCATAGTCATCAGATAACTGCAGTAAGAATATGGATCTGTTCGGAAAACTATCAGCGGATAAAAAGCAATCATTGGAAACCAGAAACAGTAAGGTAACACCGTCCATGGAAGAAAAGGAATCTTATCATCCACCGGACGTTTTACGTTGTGAATCTTACTCTGAAAAAACTCGCATCCAAAATATAGCAGTGTCTGGAGAGCAAGCAAGATGCCTTGCACCAATATCAGTTTCTTAAACATATAATCGCCTCTATTCTAGGTTTAGCCCGTCTGTTTTCTTAAATCATATAAAATTGTTGCAACATCCTCTGGCAATTCAAGAAAATACCCCTTACTCCATTCCCGATACATATTATAAATAGCACCGGCAAACGCACTGATTCTCAGTTTTTCTTCTCTTGTTCCTTTTTCTGCATCAATCCATTTCTGGATAAGATACTCTGTAATTTTTGCCAAAAATAAATCCCCCATTCCAGCTGTAATCAGAGCGTCTATGAATTCACGATGCAAATAGAAGAACCTAAAGCAGCGCAGCATATATTTTTTCTCATAGAATACCGTTTTGCTTTCTGTATCGGGTTCTTTTGCTCTATATTCTTCCACCACCTCATCTAAATGTTCCGTCAGGATATCCTCTATCGCATTATAATTTCTATAAAACGACATTCTGGAAACATTCGCCTCTGAAGTGATATCTGAAACAGAAATGGAAGAAAATGTTTTATCTCCCATCAGCCGTAGCAGTGCTTTGTACATATCCTGTTTTACCTGAATATTGGTCTGACTTATTCTTTTCTTCATCGCTATAACTCCATTACTGATGAAATATTTCTCTTGTAAATATTGAAATGTTTCTCTTTTAATGTTACAATCTGTAACATCATTATAAAGTATTTTATTCTTTTTTACAATCCAATATTTTACTATTAGTATTTTTAATAATCAGGAGAAAAGCACTATGAAAACAGCCATCATGACTGACACAAACAGTGGTATTACTAAAAATATCGCCGAAAAACTTGGGATATATGTTATACATATGCCTGTAATTATTGATGAAACAACTTTTTATGAAAATGACACTATCACAGAAGCTGAATTTTTCCATGCACTTTCCAGCAGCAAACACATTACCACTTCCCAGCCCTCCCCTGGTGATGTAATGGATTTATGGGATCAAATCTTAGACAACGGATATGATGAACTTGTATACATTCCAATGTCAAGTGGTCTGTCCAATTCTTGTGCTGCTGCTATAGGATATTCACTGGATTATGAGGGAAAAGTTGAAGTTATTGATAATCATCGAATTTCCGTTACCATGTACGAATCAGTGCTCCATGCAAGAGAAATGTCTCTGAATGGAGCTTCTGCAAAGGAAATAAAAGCAGCATTAGAATCTGATGCCTATAATTCAAGCATCTATATTACTGTAAACACATTAGAATATCTGAAAAAGGGAGGGCGTATCACCCCTGCAGCAGCTCTGATTGGAACAGTACTATCCATAAAACCCATTTTAACAATCCAGGGCGAAAAGCTGGATTCTTATGCCAAAGCACGTGGTTCTATGAAAAGAGCTGAAGAAAAAATGATTCTTGCAATTCAGTCTGATCTTGAAAAAAGATTTATCCATCAAGATATGTCGAAATTGCATATTGGAGCCGCCGGTGCCGGACTTACAACTACACAGCAGGAAGAATGGCTGACTCTGCTCCGCAATAAATTTCCGGAAGCTGACGTTTTTTACAGTCCGCTTTCTGCCAGCATCAGTGTTCATACTGGTCCCGGTGCAGTAGGTATTGGTATCAGTTTCAGATAAAAAACAAATCAAATACAGAAAAAATCAAAATACAAGATTTTATCAACACTTCCTATGATTTCTACACCGGAAGTCATGTCGAACCTGACACAATCACACTTTTTCCTCGGTAAAGATAAGGTCGAAATCGGCATTAGCTGATTTCCCCTTTTCACCTTATTTCATTTTATAGATAATCAAATTTCTTTTGAAGATATACTCGTAGCAGCATGATTCCTACATTGATAAATCCAAATAACAATATCAAATTCACAGGCAAATATCCTCTGATTATATCTCCAAGTACTGCTATCCCAGAAAGACTTCCAACTAAAAACATTTGCGAAATTTCATCCCACATTCTTTTATATCGTTTTATTACTTCCACGATCATTATTATCATAATTGCCAATATAAAAAGTGCAGCTACGATTGCCAGAATTCTGTTAATCCATGCCTCTTTTCCTATATATGCTATTTTCTGATTGAATCCGTTATCATAAGTCGGATATACCACCCAGTCACAAAATCGCACATACCATATAAATGGAATTTTGAAGAAATTTATAAGGTCATCCTGAAAAGCACCATTCTGTATGATTGCAAACAAAATTACCGTAATGTATCCCATTCCCCAGAAATATTCTGTATCCCTCATTTTTTCAGTTCTGGCTCTCACTTCTTTTTTCGCTTTATATATTTCCTGCTCTGCCCGCTTCTTTTCTCTTTCAGCCTGATTCTCTGCCTGTCTTGCCTGTTTTTCTGCTTCTTCCTGTTTCTTTTTTGCCTGTTCAACCGCTTCTACCGATGATTGATTCACCTGTATTGCTAATTTAGAGTTCTGGTCCCGAACGTCTTTTATTTCTTTTTCTAGCTGCTCTTGCTCGTTCCTGCTCATCAACCCATTTCTGTTCCTCAAGTCGTCGTTGCTCTGCTGTAAGGACTGATTGAGTTTCCGCATTTCGGACAGTTCTGCTGTCATCTGCTGAATTTCGTCGTTCGATTTCTGCATTTCTTCTTGCAGCCTGTGATTCTCGAAGAATAGCTTCTGTTTTTCCATTTTCAACTTGTGTGTTCTTTCCTGAAATTCCTGAATAAACTCGTTCATCTTCTGATTTTCCACCTGCAACTCGTCCCTCTCCGCTGTCACTTTTTCCAGTGTTTCCGCCTGTTCCTTCGCAAGCTGCTTCCACCTGTCGGTAGTATCCGGCGAATTCTTCGTCTGATCCGTTTGTCCGTTCTGCTTCGGCTCGTATCCTTTCGTAATTTCCATTAAATTCATACTCCAATGCCTCCTTACTGATGTCCAGATGAAAGGTTTTGGACAGATTGCTGTCACGCACTTTCTTCCCATCCTGATTCTGAAATGTGATGTGCTTTCTCTTTTCTGTCCAGTTCACACTCCATCCAAACTGTTTCATTTTTTCTATAAACTTTTCTTTGCTGATACAACGCTCCAGTGCTTTCAATACCGCCATTGCACAATCAGCCACAAAACTTTCTTTTGCCTGTTGCCGGAACAGATTATATTTATCCTTGCTCCATGCAATGACTTCCCCTTTCTCGATCTGGCTGCCAGCAAAGTGTTTTCCTTTCTCCGCAACGGTCATTCCCCGTTCCCGGCACATCTGGTTCGTGAGCTGCTTCATCCTTTCCAGATCTCTTTTGGTACTGTGCAGCTTTCTCCCATCTTCATAACTGACAGAATTCGTCACCAGATGACAGTGAATGTGATCTTTATCTTTATGGACTGCCACTAAGGTCTGAAATCCTGGAAACCACTTTTCTGCAAATTCTTTTCCAAATTCATAAGCCTGCTCCGGTGTGATCTGCTCATCCTTATGCCAGGAAATAATATTGTGAACATACATTCTTCCGGAGTCTTTATCCCACAATTTCTTTTCTTCCAGGAATGTGCGGTATACCAGATCATAGTTAATCTCCTCATGCGGATAAGGGCCTGTCACATAGGCAAGCTGCTCATCCGTCTTATCCTGACGCAATACATATTCCATGCAGTTTCTCATTGCTCCATGCGAATTTGTCCGCTTATTAACCGTCTTATTGACTGCCATATCTTTTCACTCTCCTTCCGGTAATTGAGGATATTCTGATTGAGATAATACAAAATATCTTCTCTAGGTATAAAGCCGCCAGCATTCATTTTCCGTGCAATCTGGTTGATATTCGTAGCAACACCACGAAGCTGACTGAGCATCTCTGCAAGCATCAGATTCAGCTTTTTCAATTCTTCCACTTCCTCTGCGGATGCAATTTTTAAACCTGCTATTGCATGAATTACAACCGCCTGCTGAGTCTGTCCAGACTCCTTTACTTTATTTTGGAGCAGATCATACTCTGCTTTATTCATTCGTATCGTTACCGTATAATTTCGTTTTCGCATAAATTTTCGACTCCTTTCTTCATTCGTCTTTCTATAAATAGAATCAGCCATAACATTTCTGGCTGGTAAATAGCAGGGGATATATAAGGGAGTGCAACGCTCCCTTATACAGGTGCAGGACAGCGTCCTAGTCAATCAGTAAGTCTTCCGAAGGAATGTCCGGTGGACATTTCGCAGGATTACTTACGCCATTGACGTGCCGGGGTTCCAAGGGGCAGACGCCCCATGGCAAGTTTAGGAACAGCCCAAAGGCTGGCTCCGGTGCATAGTGGCTTGCCACTTTGCGAAACTTGCCTGTCATCTCCCCCCACTGACTCGACACTCGCCAGGCAATATTTTCCACCCTACATTATCAAATCCAAATGGAGATGACGGTGGGTTTGTGGTGCAGGAGCTGACTGCGGAAGAAAGAGAAAAGCTCCACCTTTCATAGATTTTCCCTTTCTGAAACAGGCTGGTCATGCACCACTCCGATGCGAAGTATCGGACAATCATGTGCCGTATCCGGCACCCTATATCTTTTCTTTGCCTGTTTGTACACCTCTCTCATCTGCAAACACCTTTCTGCCATATTTCCCTGTTATTTCTGTCTTTCTTTTTCTGAACTGCTTTCTATTTCTGCTGAAAGGCATAAAAATAGCAGTCATGAACATTTCTCCAACTCATAATGTCTGAAATGCTATCACTGCTATTGTCTTTTTCTGCTATTCTGTTTTCGTAAAACTATTCTTTACTGTCAGTCCTTTTTCCTGTTACTGCTATTTTATTTTGTCGCAAATTTCAAGCAGGTCATGTAATAAATTCTCCAGTTTCATAAGTCTGCGATGCTGATACCAGATCAATCCTGGCAATCCCACTGCAAGAAAGAACGAAACACATAAAATCTTTATTGCCTGTCCTCTGCTGCTTATCCCCCCATATCCAAATCCACATACCAGATTCACGAATAAAACATAGAAATATCCACAAAATAAAACAAATTCAAAAATCCACACCAACACCTTTTTCACTTTCTCTTTCACTCTGTACTTCTCCCTCCTGCATTTTTAAATTCAGTGTAGCGAATTTCTCGCTATATTTCAATAGTGAATATCTCGCTAAGTTATTATTATGCTAGAGGTGAAACGCATGTATCAGAGAATACGGAATCTGCGTGAAGATCGTGACCTTACGCAGAAGAATATGGGTGAAATTCTGAATTGCAGTCAGCGTATTTACAGTAATTATGAATGTGGTGATGTCGATATCCCTACTCACATTCTGATTAAACTGGCTGAATTTCATAACACCAGCGTTGATTATCTGCTAAACCTGACAGATGAGAAACGTCCTTACCCAAGAAAAAAGAATAGCTCCACTTAAGGCAGTCCGATTTATTTTATGCAAACCGGACTGCTTTTCCTTTTTACAGACAGCTAAAAACTATCCGCAAAATCCAGTGCTGCATCCATATCAGCTTCTTTCTTCCAATCCAGATTATCTTCTGTAATCTCACCATCTATTTTCTCCACTGTCAGTGTCCCATTTGTCAGGTTGCTTCCACCCACCGATTCTTTTACAAACGGTGCAAGTATTTCCAGCAGGTTCTTCGCCATAGCCATCGGGACGGATTCTTTTACTCCATCCCGGATAGCTGTTTCCACTCTTTCCAAAAACGCATCTTCCTTTTCTCTGGTTTCCAGATACGGATCTGCTTCATTCCTGTACTCTCTGGAAAAATAATCGTTTAAAGCAACTACAACTGCTCTGGTGTACGATTTATATTTTTCCCTGTCCATCGTCTGCAAATATTCCCATGCCTGTCTGTCCTGTTCATCACAAAGATTTAAACGGATATTTGTGTTGATGATTTTCCGTTCTTTTCTCATACAAGCATCCCTCCGTTTCTCTGGATTTTCCTTACGGTCATTGCTTCATAGCCTTTCGCTGTGGCACAGATGTCCCGTACAATTGTCACCCGGCTCTTGTCATATTCTCCAAAATTCTGGATCATACAACCGCCACCGCCGACCACATACAAACGCATCAGTTCTGGATTATATTCCCGTTCTCTCAGCTTATGGAAAATTTCTTTCGTATAATCTCCGGCAGCTTTACGAATGACTGTCAGATATTTCTCACCAATATCTGCTGTCCCGGTACGGATCACCTGCTCAATCACCAGATCGTCCACCACTGTTCCAAGTTCTTTCAGCAGGGATTCCCTGACTGCAAGCACACACTGATGCGTTCCATATTTCTCTGTAAAGCATTTCTTCTCTAATGGACGGGAATTGTTGATATACATGATGTTCATAGTTCCGTTTCCAATATCCACAAGCATGTTGATTCCTTTGAAATCCTGTAAACGGTAAAAGGCTGCTGCAAATCCCTGTGGGTAAATATCAGCACCTGCAAACTCCACATGATATTCTTTATTACGGAATGTAAAATCTACACATTCATTCTGGAGAAGATATTTCTGAAAGTCTTCTTTCTGTGTAGCTACCCAGGTAAGCGGAAGTCCGGCTGCAATGTGTACCTTTGCCTGATTCATTCCTTTCCCATCCAGTTCCCTTGCGATAGCCGCCAGTGTCAGCACATAATAATCCTCGTCCTGCGTTTTTTCTGCACAAAACTCCTTGTGTTCCTCTCCGATCTGGTAATACATGCCATTGTAAACAAGAAGATTATTCTGGAAGATTGGCTCCTTGTCATATCTGGATACACCGGATGGAAAGCATCTGGTAGCTGTTTTCATGTTTCCATAACCATGATCAATCCCGATCACCATAACTGTTTCATTATTGTTGTTTTTCATCATTCTCATAATCATACCTCACACTTTCTTAATTTTTATTTTTTTACTTTTTCCCAAATTCGGGAAAAACCTATATTTGTATCAGCTAAAACGTTGATACCTGAAAAAGGGCAATCAGTGTAAAAAAAGCAAAATTTTATGTACTCTGGCAGCTATCTTTGTTATTTCTCCTGCTCCGGTAACATTTCTTTTTGCTTATTTTGCCCTAAATGCCCTTAATTCCCTGATTCATATTTAATTGTAACTGTTTATAATCTATATCTGTTTCTTCAAAAGGTATTCTTTCTTCTAGATCTACAGGACAAAAATCTTCTTCCTTAACTGCAATATCCTGATAATAGAACTCACCATTGTACTGCTTCAGAAGGAAACCTTTATCCGTCATATTCCTGAAAAAGTTGGACTTACCATGCCCCTGTCTGCCATTCTCTTTGCAGTATTCCTCATACATATGGAACACTTCACTTCGTTTCAGACGTTTCCCTTTGGCACGCACCAATGACTCATCAATAAAAGCGCAGATACTATCTGACGTCCGTTGCACTTCTCTTACACATTCTTTGCTGTGTTCGCTCTCCGTGAACTTTCCCTGTTCGTACAGATTTTTCAATGCAATCATCGCCATATGAATTGCATAATCGGATTCTGCCTGTACCTTTTCCTTTAAGTGCAGATCTTTTTCAGCACTTTTTACTACCCGGTTCATATCAAGAATCAGTAGTCTACGATAAAAAGCATCTGATTTATCCTCAAGATTCTGCGGCATTTCATTGGTAGAAAAAAGCAGCTTCGCATAAGAGTGAAAATGGATTGCATCCTGTCCCTTTTTCTCATAGATCAGTGTATCTTCACCGACTGCTTTCTTTAATACATCTGTGTTCTCCATTGCTTTGCAGGGAATATCTGCGCAGGCATTTAACAGCTTTCCGTACATTCCAGTCGCATAGAATCGTTTATTTAAATCCTGTAAAGAAATACTGGACATATTGGTGATTCCAACTACATGCTGGATCAGCGATACTGCCACCGACTTTCCTGTTCCACCATTTCCTTTCAGTGTAAGGAATTTCTGAAACTGCGTATCCTGTGTCATGCAGTATCCAAAATACTCCCAGAATGTCTGCTGTTCTTCTTTGTTAGGAAGAGACGATGCAAGATACTTTTTGATATTTTCTCCACCCTGCAACACCTGCTCCCTGTCCTCCGGATAATAGGGAAATGGTATCTGATTGATTGTCAGATAATCCGGATTGTGTTCTAGCATTTCACCCGTAACCGGATCATAATATCCATTTTTGAAGTTGATCCACCGCACAGGCTGTTTATTTAGTTCATATGCCTCTCGGTGAACTTTTGGCTGTGTGATCAGCAGATTATAGATTCTTTTGATCACTCCACTCTGTACCTGATCTCGATAGATCAGCTTCTGGATACGGTATTTCATTCTTACCCCATCATGGTCTTCCATGAAAACGCCATGCTCATAATAATACGGTGTGATTCCTACCACAAAAAACTGAACATTCTCCACCAGATAATCTACAATCTCCATATCCCGGACACCTTTCACATTTCCTTTTGCATCAAATAAGTGAAAACGACTCAGTTCCGGTTCTTCTCTCGGATCTCGTTCAAAACGCAGAATATACTGTTCCAGTAATTTCTCAACTTCTTTCTGATTATCCAGTTTGCCAAGATACTCTTTCTCTTTGAACAACTGCCAGCCTGCTTTTCCGTCGAGACCAGCGTCTTTGAAAAATGTCTGTAACTTATCATTCATCCACTTCACCGTACAGGCAGTCACATAATGATAGGCACTCTGACAGCTTCCTGTAAACTGAATAGCTCTCATTTCTTCTATAAAGGAATCTGCACTGAAATAATATCCGTCATCTTCCTGCACCAGACAAAGTGCCTGATAACCTGACATCACAATATTCAGTGCGATATCCTGATTGTCCACCAGAAAGATATAGGTCTGTGCTGTCCCTTCCGGATTGGTTTCCATATAATGCTTCAAAAACTTCTTGTTCAAACTTATCACTTCCTTTCAGGCAAAGAAAAAGACGCAAGCCACATTTCTATGACTCACGCCTTACTTCACTCATAATATTCTATTTTTATCAGTTACCTACCAGATTGATTACTGGCAATCCTTATACATAAATCAATTCTTTCAGGATAATCTCTTCTGCAATCGCTCTGTGCTGATTGGCAGCTCTTACCCATGCCATCTGATCTTTCTCCTTATCCGGCAGTGGTTCTTTTTCTTCCAACTGTTTCAGAATCACTTCTTCCCGTTCCCTGGCTGCCTTGTCCACTTCCAGAAGATGCTCGCCAATCGTATCCTGTAAAAGCATCACCTGATACGTTGAATTTCGATGGTTCTTCAGATAATCTCTGCGTAAGAATCCATACTTGCCAAGTTGTTCCATCTGCTCACCGGATTTATAGGTGAGGTTCGGAATCAGGTATCCATTTACATTTGTATAAGTCAGTTTCATATCCCTATGACCTCTCTTTCGTTTAAACTGTTGTCTGTAACAGAACCAATTGTTCATGTTACGTCAGTGCTACAAATCTTTCTTTCCATATTATTTTGAATACAACCCGGGCAGATTTTCTTCAAAATCATGGTGAAAGTGCTTCGTTTCTGTGTTGGGAAAATGAACGGAAACACTTGATTTTACTGACTTTCTTCAATGTAACCTTATTATAACGTCCTCCCCATACCCCACCTCCCGATTCGGATACTTCTCAAACCCCGGCAACTCTCTCGCCCCGCGCCGGAGATACGCCTTCACCTTCTCCCCATACAAAAACGGATCATTTCCTCTTACGATCCCCCATTCCATCAAAAGTGCCGATGCTCCTGTCACAAACGGCGTTGCGAAAGAAGTTCCACTCACCACTGTCACCCCTCCGCCAACTGCTGTCGTCCTTACGTTCACTCCCGGTGCCACAAGATCCGGTTTCGTCCTTTCATCCTGCCAGGTATATCCTCTTCCTGAAAAAGATGCATAGGAAAAAGTAAGCGCATCATACGCCCCCACCGATATCACTTTATCTGCAGTCGAAGGAATCGTTAAGGTCACTTCTTCATCCGGATACAAAAATCCTGTCCCCCGGTTCAATACATTCTCACTTGGCAACCACAGATCATACTGCCCTTCCACAACCCTTGTCGGATTCAAAATGATCTGCCAGACTCCCGACGTAATATAATCTGTCACCGGAATCATATCAATATAAATCTCCTGCGCGACATTATACGGGCTCGGTTTTCCATAATATAATAAAATCTCCGTTTCCCCGATCCGGAATCTCTGCGAACCGAGAACAGATTGTATTGGACCGATCCGCGTCCCCGCAGGAGATACAAATGAAATTTCCACTTCGTCCGTATACGCTTTCCAGATCTGAATATTCAATGTTGGTTCATCTGCCTGTACTGCGAGCTGTATTCTTTCTTCTTTTCTTTTCTGCAGCACTCCAGAAGTATGCCCGGCACTTGCTGCTTCATTTCCGGTCCCCACACAGATCACACTCTTCCAGAAATTCGACAGATCATCAATATACCGTTCTACCAGACTCCTGCCGTCATGAGAACCATATGTATTTCCAAAACTCAGATTGATCGCCACCGGCATCCGAAATTCCAGTGCTTTCCTCACCACATAATCCATCGCCTGCATCAGTTCTGTCGTCCGTGGAAATCCGTCTGGCATAGGCGACCCCATTTTTACCACAATCAGCTCACTCTCCGGTGCCACACCGGCATACAGATTTCCGCTTCCTCGCCCATTTCCGGCAGCAATCCCTGCAACTGCAGTCCCATGACCGGATATATCCTGACTTGGTACCATTCTTCTCCTTTCCTCTGACGAGTCAGCCTCAAGTGCCCTGTTAATCTGCTCCTTGGTAAATTCCACTCCCATCCGATACCCTTTTGGTGGATTCTTCTCTTCATCCGCATTCGGTCTTAATGACTGATCCCACATCACCCGTATTCTCGTCGTTCCATCTGCATTCCGAAAATCTTCATTCGCATAATCAATCCCCGAATCAATTATCGCCACAAGGACACCCTGTCCACGCAGATCAAGAAAGCGGGTATCCTGCACCTCATTGATACAGGATACCCGCTTCCCATTTGCTATTTGAAAAAATAAACGTTTCGGTTTCTCTATATATTCTATCTCAGGAATATCTGAAAGTAAATCAATCCTGGACTGGCTGATCCGAATGATCGCGTACTCATTCTGAAGTTCAACCACCTGGATTGCCAAGGCTCTTACCTGATCCAGATTGCCCGAATATTTAATAATCAATTCCCATTCCCTGTCAATCGGATGATACCCGACATCCAGGTTCAATGATTTTTCTCTTTCTTCTTCCGTCGCTCCAAGTGCCAGATTTAAAAGATTTTCCAGTTTCTGATCTTCCATATCTTCTTACGCCCTGTAAGTTATTCCTGATATTTTATGATGACCATTCCGAAATTATTTCTGTATTTTATGCTACATTTTCTGCAGCCTGCTTTTTATTTGCAGGCTTTCCTGCTTTTCTCTTATCATATGCTGCAAATAATCCTGCGAGAAGTGTTCCTGAAATAGAATGCCATGTACAGGATACAGCACAGATAATTGCGGATTCCGGTGCCACCGCAAACTGTGCCGTTGTGGTTGCAAGGTTGGTAGCAAGTCCGGCGTTCTGCATTCCAACTTCGATGGAGATTGTTCTCTTCTTTGCAGTATTCATACCAGTCAGTCTTCCTGCGCCGTATCCCAGCAGATATCCAAGTCCATTATGAAGAAATACTGCCACAAAAATTACAACTCCTGATTCAAAGAATTTGTCTCCCTGCGAAGAAACCACTCCGCCAACTACACATGCAAGTCCAAGTACTGCAACTCCAGGCATCACTTTCTGAAGCTCTGTAAATGTTTTTTTCTTTCCAAACAGATAATTCAGTAAAAATCCAAAAGCTACCGGAACAATAACGGTCTCAACAATAGATACAAACATCGGAAGTCCTTTGATCGTAATATGCGTTCCGCTTGCAAGAAGTGAAACCATAAGCGGTGTCATAACCGGTGAAATGATTGTGGATACCGTAGTCATTCCTACGGAAAATGCCACATCTCCGCCACACAGATAAGACATGATATTGGAGGATACACCACCCGGACAACAGCCTACAAGGATCAGACCAAGTGCAATCCCATCCGGAAGCTGAAGTACTTTCGTCAGTGCAAATGCAAGAAATGGCATGATCAGATACTGCGCGATTGCGCCGATACAGATATCAAAAGGTCTCTGTGCCAGAATCTTAAAATCTTCGATTGTCAGTGTCAGTCCCATGCTGAACATGATGATTCCGATGATGATCGACTGACAGGTGAACTTGTTGGATACCGGATCAACGAACAATGGGTTATTTACCCATCCCATCATTGCCGGTACAAAGAATGTGACTACTGCAATAGCGATTACCACCAATGATGTATAGTCTGATAAAAATTTGCTTGCTTTTTGTAATGCTTTCATTACAGTTTCCTCCTTTTTCTTTTCGTCCACGCAAAACTGTTCTTCTAATCTTCCGATAACAAAATTCACAGGATTTTTTGTATACACAGCAACAAAAAAGTCCCTTTCCAGAATCAATCTGAAAAGGGACGAATAAAATCCGCGTTACCACCCTAATTCCACAGAAAATAATCTGCGGCACTTCACATACCAACATATGCTATCCATATAACGGTGGATCCCGGCAAAGTCTACTTGCAGATACTTTTTCTGCTTTGGACCCGCTTCTTAGAGAGGATATCCTTATCCGGTTATTACCTGTTCACACCATCCACAGGCTCTCTGAAAATAATGACGGATACGACTTTGTTCTCATCAACGAATTTTGGTGAACCATATTTTCTTTAACAGTTATTATAGTCTTCTCTTCGGAAATGTCAAGAACGAATTTTAATTAAATCCGACAATTCTTCTCGCCACAATGTACGCCAGAGACGAAATCTTTCTTCCTGATCTGCCCGGAAGATTCATGGTCTGTCCAAGGATTCCGTAACGGATCTTCCAATAAGTTCCGTAGTGATTCTTCTTCAGATACTGCCACAGCTCCCGTTTCTTTTCCAGATTCTCTGCATTTTTGGAACGAATCAGAAGAATCGAAGACACCGTCATCATAATTGCAAGATAATTAGTCATATAGGTCCGCAGTTTTTTATTAGAAATCTTACGCATATCATACATATCAATCATGCTCTTTGTGACAAAGATCTGCTGATCCACACGACTGATCATCACCTTTTCATTGACAGACTGATCTTCTCTTCCAATGTAATAACGATAAAAATCCACATCCATGTAATACATCTTACGCACATGCGGAAGTGGATAGTAAACATAAATATTGTCCACATAGAACGTATGCTTCGGCAGCCTGAGCTGACATAATTTCAGGAAATCTGTCCGGTAAATAACAGAATGCATCAGAATATACTGTCCCAGATGGAAATGTTTCACATCATTCCAGCCAAAAATCTCTTCCTGTGGAAGCACATTCTTGTACTCAATCACTTTCTTGTGCTCCATTCCTTCTTTTTCGTATACATAATTGGCAAGCAGCATATCCACCTGCTTTTCTTCCTCTTCAAACTTTTTCAGAACATCCAGAATCTTGTACAGTGCTTCTTCATCTACCCAGTCATCACTGTCCACAACTTTAAAATATTTTCCCTCTGCGTGGTCAAGACCTGCATTGACCGCATCTCCGTGTCCACCATTTTCCTTATCAACTGCACGGACGATCGTTGGATACTTTTCTTCATACTCATGTGCAATCTTTGAAGTATCATCCTTTGATCCGTCATTAACTATGATGATCTCTACATCTTCTCCACCTTTTAAAATAGATTCCACTGCCCGGTCCATATAAGCTGCCGAGTTATAACACGGAATCGCAAACGATATATATTTCATGTGTATTCTCCTTCTCAATTTAAAGCTCACGTTCCTAGTATAGCCTAATTTTTTTTGTTTTCCAACTGATATTGTAAATTTCACATTTTTCGGCTATAGTTAAAGCTATATGATTACTATGAATAAAGAGGAGGATTTCAACTATGAATCACAATTTACTGGTCGGACAATCAGGTGGTCCTACTGCTGTAATCAACGGAAGTCTCTATGGTGTTGTCTCAGAAGGTCTGGCAAATCCGGAGATTGATAATGTCATCGGTATGGTCAACGGTATCGAAGGTTTTCTTGCCGATCACACAATAGACATGGCACCTTTAAAAGAAAATGGCGAACTGGAACGTATCCGCACCACACCGGGTTCATATCTTGGGTCCTGCCGTTATAAATTACCGGAAGATCTTTCTGATCCGGTTTATCCTGAACTTTTCCAGAAATTTACCGAAAAAGAAATCAGCTATTTCTTCTATATTGGCGGAAATGATTCTATGGATACCGTAAGTAAATTATCCCGCTACGCAGCAACAGTCGGAAGTGATATCCGCATCATCGGAGTTCCGAAAACCATCGACAACGATCTGGTTCTGACCGATCATACCCCGGGCTACGGAAGTGCTGCCAAATATGTTGCTTCTACAGTACGCGAAATTGCAATTGATGCCTCTGTCTATGATAATAAACCATCTGTCACCATCGTCGAGATCATGGGGCGCCATGCCGGCTGGCTGACCGCCGCAAGCGTTCTTGCCCGCAAATTTGAAGGCGATAATCCGGTTCTTATTTATCTTCCGGAAGTTGCTTTCTCCCCGGATGCATTTATCGAAAAGGTAAAAGAAAAGCTTACTAAAACTTCTAATCTCGTTGTCTGCATTTCCGAAGGAATCAACGATGGTAACGGAACCTTTGTCTGCGAGCTTGCAAGTGATGTCGGCACAGATACTTTCGGTCATAAAATGCTGACCGGCTCCGGAAAATATCTTGAAAATCTCGTAAAAGAAAAGCTTGGTATCAAAGTACGCTCTGTGGAACTCAATGTCTGCCAGAGATGCTCTTCCTCCTGTTTATCTGCCACAGATCTGGACGAAGCCGCTGCTTCCGGCCGTTTTGCTGTAAGTGCCGCTTTAGATGGTGAAACAGGAAAGATGATCAATTTTATCCGTAAGAGTAATGACCCATACATCCTTGAATTCGGAACTGCAGACGTGAACGAAATCTGTAATAAAGAAAAAGCTGTTCCTGAAGAATGGATCACAAAAGACGGTTCCGACATCGGAGATGAATTCATCGCTTATGCCCGCCCACTGATCCAGGGAAGTGTAGAAGTACCTATGAAAGATGGGCTTCCATACTTCGCATTCCGCAAATAGTCTTGTTCACAATTTGTTCATTTATCTTTCAAAAAACCTTCATTTGTTAAACACTCTTTCTTCACAAGTGTTTTATATACTAGAATCATCAAATGAAGAACATAAAAGATAAAAGATTTCAAACAAATCATTTAATAAGACGTGCAGAAGTTAATAATAGAATAACTTTTTCATAATACATGCCGGGGGCTTTTAAGTCACCCGGCATCCTCCCTTTTATGGGACTTTTTCAAAAATTTCTTTCAGCGTTTTATTCTCCAACCCGGATATTTTCTCCATCGATCACAATTTTATATTTTCCCTGAAGCTGTTTAAACGCTTCTGATTCTGCAAGCTCAGGAACTGCCTGGATGGCCTTTTTTACTGCTTCTGCACATAATTCTCTTTCCATTTCCGGATTCTCACAATAACGCTCCAGATAGTTCATCCACAACCTTTCTGAATCCGGTAATACTTCAACCGCCTCTCTGCTGATCTCCCACACTTTCTCATATTCCTGCGCTTCTTCATAAATCAACTGCAGCTTTTCATAAATCTCTTCTAATTCTTCTTCATTCGATTCTAATTTTCTGATCTGTTCATATTGTTCAGCTGCTTTTAAATTCTCACCAAGTTTAAAATAGCTTTCTGCAAGATATTTTCTGACTTCACACTCCTTTTCTCCATTTGTATCCCACCGGTACCACGCCTGTCTTCTAATCATCTCCTCACCAATTCTCTTTGTCAGCCTGTGCCATTTTTCACTCTCTTCCAGAACACTTACCTTCAATAGCGGGTATTGGTACAAATACACTTTCATCTGTATTTTTTCTGCACGTTTCTCCAATTCATCTAATATTTTTTTTACTGCATCTTCTGCGTTTAATCCATCCTCCTGCTGTATACTCCCTTCTTCCAGACTCGCTATGACTACCCGGTATGCATCGGAAAACTCTGTCTCCTGCATTTCCTTATCGAGACTATCCAGGCTATTCACATAATCTTCCCACGCTACATAATAAATAAGTCCCATTTCCAGATAAGGACTGTCCCCATTTTGTTCCATAACCTCTTTTGTCTCCTTTTTCTCCTTTACTCCTTCCTGAACTCCCGCCTCTGGCTGATCCTGATCCGCTGCAATTGCTTTTGTTTCCGGCTTTTTCACTGTCCCTCCGATGATTGCTGCACTCATGATACAAACCGCCAGAATTGCAAGCAAAATCTTTTTTGCCGAAACATTATCCCTCGGTCTTTCCATTTCCCTTTCCAGAAAACCAATTTCTTTTTGCATATTTTTTAATACTTTTATGGCATTTTTCCCACTGCTATAACACTTTCCAAGCATTCTTTTCCAGACTCGCTCTTCTTTCCGTGTAAATGCCTTTGGATCCAGACATTTTTCTGCTGTAAATTCCATTATCTTTGCCAGACCATACAGATCATCCGACCGTTCTGTCTTCTGCGAAAGAACCCTTTCTTTCCTTACAAAAAGCATACGAAGCTTTTTCTTCTTCATCTGCTTTAAAAGTTCCTCGTTTTCCGGTTCATTGATATCCAGAAGACAAAGCATTCCATCTCCGGTTATGATCACTGCATATGGATTCACATATCCATACGCCGCATCCTCATTTCCACAACGATAATACTGTTCCAGCTGTTTTGAAAGCTGTCTGATCCAGTCAAATACTGTTTCTTTTTCCACCCGGATCCCCTGTTTGATATACTCCATCAAAGAACAGCCTTTTGCATAGTCATTTACCATATAACTCCAGCCATTCTGATCCACAAAACGGAGTACCGCATAGTCTCTTCTTTCTTCCATCCTGTTCCTCCCTGTGTCTGTTCATTCATATTAACTTGTCCTGAAAATGCCACATCGAATCATGTGTCTGATATCATATACTTTTCTTGTGATCTGTTTCAAAGCAGAGAATGTCACCCGGCGTATCTTCAGAGTATTTCATTATACCGGATGCAATTTCCTATAAAATAAAATTAGAATCGAATTAGAGTGACTTCACTATACACTGACATCTGCCACTTTACAAGCAGAACTTTTTTCAATAATTCACAAACTTTTTGTTCCAAAATCAGTCACTGATCTTTTTATTTTCTATAATCCTCTGACAGTCACAAGGATTCCCTGTCTTGTGCATTCTGCCAGACTGGTTACTGTTCACAGTACCTGTGACCAGCAACGCATCTCGCCATTTTAAATCGCCT
>OLFT01001080.1_pt1 | contig 30425 bp, 26 predicted proteins | sample 1604921 | NCBI WGS metagenome assembly OLFT01 (sample SAMEA3888897, study PRJEB22519) | human gut metagenome | biome: human gut; feature: human-associated habitat; material: faeces | place: Denmark | collected 2013 | reverse complement strand
CTTTGTGGCGGAAGCCGCTTAGCCGATATGTTGAATTTTTAACGGACTATTAAATCCAGACAACGTTGTAAATCCTCACATTCTTTCTTTCGTGAAATCAGTTTGTCCTGCATGATACTCTGTATTTGGGGCAAAAGTACTTAATCTGAATGTAATAGCCAAACTTTTTACGAATAAGTTTATACTTTATCTGCTAAAATAATCGAGATAAAGTATAAACTCAGCAATATGTGGTGTTTGGGAGATAATACTTTATCCGCGATGTATCATCACTTAAGGTATGAACTCATCTCCCTATCCAAAAGGGTATTTGTATGATATCCTTTTGTATCCAGTAATCACGCTTACTTTTATACTCCGCAAGTTCTGTCCGCTTTTAATCTGCCTCATAGCCACTCTCTCCGCTTTCTGGCATTCCCTGCCGGAGTGATTTTCCCATGCAAAAGTACAGCGTCCGTCCAGCCGTCAAGTACCGCTACGCTAACCGGTTCACGGATTGAGCGGCAGCCTTCCCAAATCGAAGATGAACTTTCAGTTCCCCGCAGGGTTGGGTATTCCGTTAAATCCCTGACGGTTTCCTTGCCTTTCCTGTTCTTTACACGCTGTCTGTCTTGCATGTAAAATCTTTCCCGACAAGGAAGCCGAAGAAGGCTTTCGAGAAGAGGGAGGAAAAAGAAAGTTTAACGAATAAAAATTTAGAGTTATGCCAAACTGGTGCAGTAGTGCATACGCAATAGAGGGCGATGCAAATGAAATCAAGAGCCTCTATGAATTAATGAAAGGATTGGAAAACATGGAAAAGCCTTCAGTGGAAAATGGCTTCGGGACTACATGGCTTGGATGCCTTGTAGATGCCCTGGGCAAGGATTGGAACGATGTAAGCTGTCGTGGTGAGTGGAGCTGCCTTGAAATGGACGGCGAAGTGATAAGGTTATACACCGAAACGGCGTGGTCTCCCTGCAATGAGGTGTTTGACCTTGTGAGGGAAAAATATCCGTCACTTTACTATTATTTTCAGGCGGAAGAGCCGGGCATGGGAATTTATGAAACGAACGACATTTCGGGTGTCTATTTCCCCGACAGGTATTTTTTTGATGCCTGTACGCCCGAAGAAGAGTACATCAGCGAATACTTCGAGAATCAGGAAGATGCGTTCAAGTGGATTGAGAAAGAGACTGGGAAACCAATAAGGTCGGCAAAGGATGTCGAAGCTCTTGATGCAGAATGGAGTGAGAAGTACGAAGATGCTTTCTGCTACCTGCATGAGTTTGAGGTGATAAGTTGACTCGGGTAAAGGTGCATATCTCCCGGGCTGCAAGTCAGTTCGGGGGATTTTTCATGTCATCACAATCCTTTTTCCGGTTCCTGCTCCCTGTTTTAACCGGATGCCTTGGAAGGCACTGCAACCTTTTGTATGTCCCTGCCGTCCTGCCTTTTTATTCCGCGATTTCTGTCCGCTTTTATCATGGGCCATCGACCGTTCCTCCGCTTCGGCATTCCCCGCCGGAGTGATTTTCCCATGCAAAGGTACAGCGTCCGTCCAGCCGTCAAGTACCGCTACGCTAACCGGTTCACGGATTGAGCGGCAGCCTTCCCAAATCGAAGATGAACTTTCAGTTCCCCGCAGGGTTGGGTATTCCGTTAAATCCCTGACGGTTTCCTTGCCTTTCCTGTTCTTTACACGCTGTCTGTCTTGCATGTAAAATCTTTCCCGACAAGGAAGCCGAAGAAGGCTTTCGAGAAAAGGGAAGAAAAAAGAATGTTCAACAAATTAAATTTCAAGATTATGCACAGCAAAATTTTTCAAATCACAACGACAAAGGTGGACAAGGAATGCTATCTGAACGAGGACACGCTTATGCAGGGCGATAACAGTTATTTTGACTATTGCGATAAAATTGACGAGGAGGAGCGCAAGTACCACATTGACGTATTGGTAAACCATATCCTGCCCAAAGGGATGTTCGAGCTTGTCGATGAAGATACAATCCGCTACATCGGTGGGGTGGAAAAGTGGAAGGAAGAATTTGTCGCAGGTTTGCGTAACAAGGTGGAAGCCGTTACTCCCGACACTGTACAGGATTGGATTGGCCCGGTCTATCAGCTTGAAAAATACTTGAAGAACCCGCTTGAAACAGCTTATTGGTTTTACACGGATACGGAGGGTGCGCAATCCTATGCCGAACAGTCTTACGAGTTTATGCGCGAGGTTTGTGGGTATGAACCCGGCACGCTGCTCTACATCGGAGGCGTCATTGATTATCATTTCTGACTCTAAATTAAAAGATTATGAACGAACAGGAAAGAATTGATTTAAAACGGAAATTACGGGAGGGACTTGCAGAATTGAGACTGACTTTTGACGAACTGCATAAGACCCTCGAATGGGCGGAATTGACGGAATGCTATCCTGAAGCATCCGCCGTATATAGGCGGATTGAATATCTGGAGGACATTGTAAATAAGATATGATTTGAATGACAAGACAGCCATCATCGGCAGAGGAGGTATCCCAGCCGGTGGTGGCTGCCTCACAACGGGACTGGCCGAGCCTGTTATAACATGCCCATAGGTCATGGGCTCCCTCCTTTTAATAATGGATAAAGCTCATTTCCATGTACCGCCAACACCCCCACAGGCTGTTTTTATGCGGCAAAGGTACGGCGAACGGATAGCCGGTCAAGGACCGCATTGCCTATCAGGATAAAATTTGACGGAAACTTTCCGTAATCACAGATAGCGGCTTTTCATAAAATTTCACCGCTGATTCCTTGCCTGCCATCCTTGTCTTCGCCGTGGAAACCGCACATAAAAACAATCCCTGCGGCGGGTCGGAAGACTCGGAACAAAGGGAAAATAAAAAACAAAGCTATGACAACAGTAGAACTAATCAAAAGCATCGCCTTCGATTTCGGCTGGACAGTAAGCACAGACGAGGAAGAAGACACTGTAGTATTCGATTTCCGCTATTACACAAAGCACGGGCTGGATTACGGATTTTGCGCCGAACTGACAGGAAACAACTTTGACGGGTTTCTTGGGGAGGTGGAGCGGAATTGCGAGGACTTTGACCCCGACTATGAAGCCTACCGGTGGATTGGCTATGACGGGCACGGAAAGTGTGGCGCACCTTACCATATCAAGGACATTGTGGATGAGATGGAAGAGGCGAAAAAACTTTTCACGGATTTTTATAACTCATTAAAAACAGCATTGACATGAGAACAAAGACACTTTACAGGCGGGATGGTGAAAGAATAGGCATCAGCCGTTTCCCTAATTTCCACAAGTCCGGTAGCATTGCCGGAATGAAAAGGCTGTACTACGGTAAGAATGCACTTCTGGTGCGGTGCGGCAGGTGGATTTACAATGTATCAAGCGAACCCGAAATTTATTATAACTTGGCTCATTAGATTATTATGGAAAGAAATTGCAAGAAAGACTTTCAAGGTTGGAAAGGTATAATGGCTCTGAAGTTACTTTGCTGCAATATTGCGGCAGGCCGTTTCGACTGGCGGAAATACTGTACGCCGCAGCCTTATTATGGCCACGAGATTTGTGTTATACCCTTGCACAGTTCTTACGGTCAGATAGGCTATACCGTGTATTTCCCTTATGCTAATATGCCGGAAGTAGAATACGATTGGGAAAAGGGCAGACTGACTGTTGATGAAGAAAATTGGCAGGAGTATTTTCAACAAAGCTGACAAAGACACGGGGCTGGCATCCACACCGGCCCCGTGTTCCTTTTTGTCTATCGCCGCATTCCGCCGCCATATTCCGCCTCTTGTAGCTCCTCCCTGTATTCGTCGAGTTCGTTCAGCTTCTCGTTTACGGCCTGCAGGTTGGCATCGAGCGTCGAATTGTAGTCGTATGGGAAGCTGTGCCGCACGGCAAGACCCGCATTGCATACACCTCCCACATCGAGCGCATCCTTCTCCCTGTTGTACGCTGCATACAGAATATCCCCGTTCGGCATTTCGAATACCGGCATTCTCTGATGCGTCAGTTTGGCAAACTGTTCAACGACCATATCCTTGGCAAGCTCTTTCACATCCACGCTCGCACGGTCAATGCCGTAGCGGTTGATGTGGTCGCGTACCTCCTGCTCCGAGTATTTCAGCATCACCTCATAGGTGCCGCCCACGCTCCCGTTATACACCACGGCAAAATCCTTATCCTCGACAAGCAGGTCATCGCCCCTGTGCTGCAAGGGAGTCTGGTAGGTGTATTGTTCATCCATGCCGTTCCCGTCATAATATTCCTTGGCGCAGGCCAGCAGTCCTTCGTAGTCTCCTTTTTCCCTCAGTTCGTCAAGTTGGCTCCTGTCATCGGTGGTTTGCAGGTAAGCCACGGACGCATAGAATGTCTTTCCCTTTGGAGAGGTCCCGTTTGCTATCCGTTCCGTATTGTCTTCGTCCAGTCCCTTTGCAATCCTGTCCACCTTCTGCGTGATTATAGAGGATGCCTTTTTTACATCCATCAGGGTTGTCTTGATGAACTGCGGGGACTCTTTCAATGAGTCGAGCCATGATTTGAGGTAGGCGCAGCAGTCTTCCTTGATGTGTTTGGTCATGCCGTAACGCTGTGAGACCAATGCGCTGCCGAGTTCGGCCACCAGTTCCTCCCTGGCATATTCCTTTGAACCGAAGGCTGTCGGTTCGAGGCGGTCGAGCACGCCTTTCGCACCGGTGGAATGGGTCATCTCGTGGAACAGGGTGCCGTAGAACGCTTCCCCGTCCTTGAACTGCCTCTTTTCCGGCACTACGATTTCATTCTTCGTAATGGAATAGTACGCACTATCCTGATGCATGGGCCGTATGGGACAGATCCACAGGTTCTCGCTTATCATCCGGTCCACCGGCTCGAAGTCGAACTGTTCGCCTGCCTTGACTTCAGGACGGCCGTTTTCCTTTTCCAGCTTTTCCCACAATTCCGGACGCGCTTCCCGCAGGTTGGTCTGCTGTACGTTGAACACCCTGAAAACCTGCATCCTCGGATAGACATTGTACTCCTTCTTCTCATCCTCGGAGAGATTCTTGTAGTCGTCATACTTGATTTTCTCCTTCGTCTCCTTGTGTATGCAGGTGAAAGTGGTGAGCATCACCGGGAAGGATTTCTCGCCGCGCAGCACGGAGACCCTCGGCAGTTCCTGTCCGTCCTTTCCCGGCTTGTTCATCCGCTGCACGCAGTCGAAGGTACAGAAGCGGGGTATCTTGTATCCCTCTTTCTCGCAGTGCAGCATCAGCATGAAGGCGTTCATGCCGTTGTATTCGCGTCCGGACAGGTTGCGCGGCCACTGCAATGCGCCTTCCGTGAACCAGGGCTTGCGCCAGTCCTCATTGATGCTTTCTATCTTTTCAATCATCATCTCGGCGAACAGGTCGAGAGCCTTTTCCTCGCTGTTCGGCCCGTCCGCGTTCTGTCGTCTGTAACCGGCCATATCCGTCATCTGTTATCGTTGCCGGCCTCCGGCACATACTGGTTGAGTTCTTCCACACGGCAGGAGATGTCCGGCTTGCCGTCGTATAGGGAGAGGGACATTTCTCCTTTCGCGTCCACCTTGACACCCGGCTGCAGCCACTCCTCCTTTTCCTTGCCGAAACAGAAGAAGCGCACCCATTGGTACTCGAACCCGTCATTGACCTTCTCCGTGCTGAACGCGGAGAACATCAGGTACGGCTTGCCGGTCTTGTCCTTGCGTTCCTCTATGTGCTTGCCGGTCTTTCCACGGAAGACCATCTGCCCCTTGACGGAATCCGTGTTCCCGGCATCGGAAAGATCCACGGAATTTGCCGACAGGTTGAAATAGAGCTTCTCGCCCCTGCGTTTCAGCAAAAGGGTGCCCGTGACCTTGGCACGGGAGCCGTACCGGTATTCATGGACGGTGTCCTGTCCGCCGTCTTTGCTGACACTGACTTCCATGTTCCCCTCATTCCCGTTCTTTCCGGGGATGGAGACCTGGAGAGGAAAACTTACGAACTCCTTGCCGTCCTTGCCTGTGCGGACGGAGGCGTCGCGGCTGATCGTGCCGCATAGGGTAACATTGCATTTTATCATCGCTTGTCTTTTTTTGATGTGTGACATTTCCACCGGAAAGCGGAAACGGCCTTGTTGAAGTTGAACCGGAAATTCCCTTTGCTAATCGGGTGCCCTGATACGGATGTAGATTATCCATGCGGCAAGCAGCACCTGTATCCCGATGATGACAAACGCCGCCACCCATCCGAACAGCTTAAGGTACATGACGGTATGCAGCACGCACGAGGACAATCCGAGTACATAAACACATAATTGCATCATCACGCTTTTCATATTTTCATTGCTATCTTTTCAGTCCTTCTGTCTGTCCCTGCAGTTGTTCCATTCCCATCTCGAAGTTGCGGGAAGCCGTCTCGGAGAGGATGACCGTGTTGAGCAGTCCACTCACGCGCATACGCTTGGTCTCTTCGGAGAGAGAACAGTTGTTCAGCGTGGCCGACAGGCGGCTGAGTTCGGCAGAGGAAAGCTCCCTCGACATCTGCATGTTTCCGTTGTCGGCATGAAGCACGGCCTTGCCGTTTTCGTTGATGGTCAGGGTGCAGCTTTTCATACCCGGCAACAGGGATTTGAGGTCGATTCTCCCACTGTCCATCGCAGCGGACACTTCCGCTTTCTGCCTTTCCTCTTCCTTGTTGTCAATCTGCACGGCCAGCAGCATCAGGGAGGTGAAGGCGGTCATGGCCATCTCCACGACAGGATCGCTGCATCCGGACAGGCCCACGCCGCTGTCCTCCGAGGAGAGCAGCTTTTTCATCCATCCTTCGGTGGTGAGCGGTTTTCCGTCCCTGGTGCTTTCCGTACTCCTGTATCTGGCGAGCAAGTCGTTGCCGTTGTGCAGCACCTGCTGCCGGATGCTGCCTTTCTGGGCGATCTCTGCGAGGTACGCCGCCGGGTCGATGTCCCGCTGCGTGCCGTCCGCATAGATGTTTTTTACCCCGAAATGCAGATGTTCGCCGCCCGTCTTTCCGAGCTGCTGCCCGGACTTGACAGTATCCCCGGCCTTGACGGAGACTTCGCCGAGGTGCATATAGGTACACTGCACCTTGCTGCCGTCTTTCCGGCTGTATTCCACGGTCACGGACTGCCCGCTACCGCTTCCTTTCACGGAGACGACCTTGCCTCTGTTTTCCGTGGCGAGGACAGCATCCCCAGCACACCGGATGTCCAGCCCCTTGTGGACTTTCTCGCCACCGTTGGCCGTGCGGCCGTCCACACCGAACGGGGTGGTGACAAAAAGGAAATCCTTCCTTTCGACCGGAAAGGAATAGGCCGTGCTTTCAGATTTTCCCAAAGAGTTTTCCTCCACGCCGAAATGCTGTCCCTGTGCCGCCATTTCCTGCATGACCTGACGGTCATATCTGTCAAGGCCGTTCTGCTCGATGATTTTCTGCAGGTTGGCGGCATAGCCGCTTCCCGTGGCATATCCGGCCCGGGCGATGCCTTCCGTCCATCCCTTGTAGTCGTCCGGCGACAGATTGAAGCAGGCGGCATAGCGGCTGTTTTCTTTCAGGAAACGGGAGTGGTGCTCGTAGGAGTCGCCCACGGAGTCATAGCTGCAGAACTTCTCGTTTGGCCTGTCGTCCGAATACAGGGCGTACCGTCCGCCTTCGTCAATCCATGACGGCGTGGCCTTGATGCCGAAATGGTTGTTCTCGTTCTGTGCCAGTTGGCTCTGGCCGTTGCTGCTTTCCAGTATGCCTTGTGCCAGCGTCACGGAGGCGGGAATCCCGTACCGCCGCATCTGTTCCATCGCATATCCGGCATATTTCTCTGCGTATTCTTGATTTTTGCTCATTTCTTATAAATCTTCATCGTTTCATTCCTGTTTTCTGTTCTTCCTGTTCACTCTGTTCCGGCTTCCTTTCGGCTGATGCCGCTGTTTCCACGGAATTGTCCCGTGCCTGTCCTTTGCGCAGCACATCGGCAAAGAGAGCGGCCGCCAGGTTCAGCTTGTAATCGTCCCTGTCCTCGGCAAGCCACATCCGCTGCCATTGCTGTTGCGTGACGCTTCTCGGTTCCGGCCTTCGCCCGTCGATGGTCGCCGCGCACAGGATGCCGTCCTGCTTCGTCTTGAACACACTGACACGCTGGATCCGGCTCATGTCTATATCCTTCTCCCCGCAACTGAACAGGTCAACCTTCAGGTCGGGTTTTGTTTCCGCAAGGGCGTAATACTTGTGTGCCAGTTCCATGCGCACTTTGTCAATGTTGTTCATCGCCTGTTTGAGGGTGGAGAAAAAACGGTTCACGTCCTCCTTGTCCGGATAGACGCTGTAACCGTTCTCGTTCTCCGGCTTGATGTAGAGTGCCCAGCGGTTCTTGTCGTCCTGTATCATCTGCACCCGGTCGAAACTTACCTCGCAGGCCTGCTTCACCGCAGGAGCTACATCCAACGTGGACAGTTCCTGTATCTCCCAGTTTTTCAGCCGGGCCAGAGATACCTCCTTGCCGGAGAAATAGCTGTCGTCGGGCCTGAATCCCAATGCCCCGTCCGGATTGAAAAACCGTATCTGCTCGAAGCCCTCTTTACGCAAGGCTCTTTCGATGCGGCTCTTGTTCATTCCCGGCACCTCGTTGTCCACTTCCGTCGAAGCACCGGCCGGCAGAACCACATCCGCCGTTTTCGCGGCGTTGTCCCTGACCACAATGATGGTTTTCTTGTCCTTGTCCGGATGTCGGGCTATTTCGTCCGCTATGGCATGGTGTTTCGGAAGTTCCGCCCTCATGTCTGATGTCTGTCTCCGGTTGCGGATGGTGGCGTATTCAATCTTCTCGCCGCGTTCCGCCTTGCGTATCACTTCAAGGGCGTTATTCACGTCGCTTTCGATGGCGGCCATCATGAGCGGATTCTCCTGAAGTTCCCTGTTCCAGTATTCCACCGTCTTCAGACTCTCTTCCGACAGTCTTGCCGGCAGGCCGAGTTCCAGCATCTTGATGCCGGAAGCCACTTCCACAATCAGCCGTTCCTGTTTCAATGCGTCCTCCGAGGGTGCCATGCCGTTTTTCATCACCATGCCTTCACGTGCCAGACGCTGCTGGTGACCGGTGGCGCTGACAATCTGCCGAAGGGTTTCCTGTATATAATCGTGATAGTGGTCGAAATTCCGCTGCCGGGGCATATAGACGGCATCCTTGTCCGTTTCGTAATGGGGCATTCCGCTGCCGTCGTAACGGACGGGGACAAGGCTGCCTTTCATCTTCAGCAGAAAATCATTGAAGCGGATATGTAGCTTCCGGTTGTCCGCTTCCGTATAGCCCCTTTCCGCCACACCGCCGTATTGCCTCAGTGCGGCTTCATAGGATGGTCTGTCCACATCCTGCAGGGTGGTCTGGTCTATGTTGAAGAGGGTGCGCACTTCCCGGTTATGCACGCCTTTGTAATGTTTCCTGTCCTGTTCGTCCAGTCCGAGATAGGCTGTGCGGCTGATGATCTCTTCCGGATTGTTCCGGTTGACATATCTGTTCCAGTTGTAGAAAAGGAAAGGCACGCCCCGCTCATGCTCCCGGACGGACATACCCATCGCTTTGGCTTCATTATAGTGAATGAAAAGATTTGACCCGCAGCCGTTCTTGTCCGAGTGCAAAGCCATGAAAAGGGCATTGAACGGACTGACGGACACGCCGCGCGGATGGAACTTGGGATAGCCTTTGCCGGATGCGTTCAGCCAATACCCGTTTGCGTTCGAGGCTCCGTTCAAGGCTTCGGAAAGCAAGTCTATCTGCTTCCTCTCTGCATTTTTCTCTATGGGTGATTTTTCTTTCATACTCCGTATGCTGTTTTAATGGTCGGTTATTGGATGCCCCGCGTCCGAACGATGGTTTCAGGACGGTTGTTGTCGTAATTTTGGGAAGCCATCTGATTCATCCGGTCACTTTGGGCAAGCACGGCGTTGGCCAGCGTGTTCAGCGGCAGGGCACCTTTCCTGTAGGCATCGGCCACCACCGGACTGAGCTGGACGGTGCACGGCACATGGTCTATCGTGGCCACCAGCGTACAGCCTTGCAGCACCGGATTGACGATGCGGGGATTGAGCGGCTCGTCAGGATAACGCTTGTATTCGGTTTCCCTGTTTCCGGCGGTCAGCCCTTCCGACTGCTTGCGTTCCAATGCCTCATGTCCGGCTTTGTTCAGCAGGTTTGCCCCGCCCAGGCCGATAAGGAGCATCTTCAACAGCGGATTACGGACAAACAGGCCCGCCACGATGCTTGCCATCGGCAGCAGGTTGTCTTTCAGTCGCAAGGATTGTGTCTTTCCCGTGAATGCTCCCAACAGGATGTCCGGAAGCATGGCCATGATGTAACCGAGGTTGCCGGTGATTTCACCCAGCCCGTCCAGTCCCACTGACCGTAACAGCCCGTTCCAGCCGTTTTCGTTGCTTTGGATGGCTGATGCAGATGAATTCTCCTGCCCGACAGTCGCAGTTTCTTCGTCGCCGTGAATTTGGGTTTGTGATTCTGTCCTGTTTTCTTCCCTCGGTTCCTCTTGCACTACAGCCTGCCCGTTCTTGTCCTCCGCTTTCTGCCTTTCCAGATCCCGCAGGTAGGCTTCTTCCTGGCCGGGAGCTACAATCAACGGAACATCCTTGTATTTTTCCTTCCGGTCATGTTCTGTTGCCCCGAAATCGGGCCACCACTGTGTGTTTCCCACTTGCATCCATTTCGTGAAGTCAAATTCGCATACAGGTATTTTCTTGCGCAGCACATTGTTTGCAGCGGCAAGGGTGACGTTTTCTTGGGGAGAAATGGCTGCGGCTTCCTTCCGGAACGTGGTGAAAACATTGCCGTCAATGCCGAACACGCCCTTGCTGATGCACGTTTCCACCGTAGGGCCTTCCGGCTTGTCCTTATCGAGATGTCCGGCAACGGCGGAAACAGCGGCATCCGCTCCAATGAACTTGGCGAATGTCGTCCACGACCCTGCGCCGCCCAGCATGAGAGTGTCCACAGAAGCCCCCAATGCCCAGACTGCACCTTTCTCTACCTTGCCCGGACGGTAGGCTGCCTCTCCTCGGGCTTCTATCTCTTCGGCAAGCGGCGATCGACCCAACACCTGCGGCAGTCCCAGCAGGCTCGACTCCGCCGCCTTGCGGATGATGTATTCTGCGGACGATTTGGGCATCCGTTCCTTGACCAGCCTGTCTATCATCAGCTGCTCCACGCGGTTGTCCACATAGGCATAGGCAAGGTCACAGCCCAGTTCCTTCGACAGTTCGTCGTACCGCTCCCTGCCGATTTCCTGCACGACGGCATGACGCCATTGTCCGGCGATACAGGCAAGGTCATGCTGCATCTCGTCGGACGAGACGATTTTCTCCCGGCACATCGCAATGTAGTCCTCGGTGGTTTTCGAGTTCCATTCTCCCGTGACCTTGAGGGTCTGGTAAGGGTCGCCGAGCGGCTGACCCGCCGTCGCCATCATGCTGAGTATGCCGCCGATGGAGGTGGAGTATTCCTTCATCTCCTCGCCCTGTTTCTCGTTCAGGTACGCCTGCGTCTGTTTCATGACGGGAACTATGTGGCAGACGAAATAGTTGTCCATAAGGGATTCCGTCTCCGCAAACTGTCTGCTATGTTTTATTCCTTCCATTATGTTGTCATATCATATCAAGTTCACCTGTTTCAGTAACTGTTCCTTTGTCTGTTCGATGGCGTTGCGGTACACCTCCATCTGCTTGGGGAAGAACGCTTCGAGCCATGCGTCCTTTCCGATGCGGTCGTGGATGAAGTCCACGGCCTGTGTCCGCTCGATTTCCACCGATGCCTCGCCTTCCTCCCGGTTGTTGAACCAGGCTTTGGTCCACCACCGGATGCCGGCACGGTCGGGATAGACGGTGACCGCCCTCGGTATGTCGAAACTCTGGATGTCGATGTCCAGTTCCGCCAGCGGGTCGATGATGCCGCTGGAGGCTACTGCTTCGGCACGAAGTTTTTTTTTAAGTTCCCGCCGCCCATTGTCGAAAGGTACACCTCATGCCGCAGGGCGAGGTAGTTCAGGAAGTCCGCTATCAGCAGGTTCTGTACCTTGCACACCAGAGGCAACGCTTTCTGTCCCAGACCGAGCGGGTTTGCCATGCTCGGCATCCGCTCATAAAAATATGCTTTCATCGCACCGGTCGTGAAGATGTTGCGAAGCGATTGCTCCGTATGTTCCGGCACCGTGTATCTTCCCAGCCGAAGGTCATCCATGTAGAGCGGCAGGAAACGGAACATCAGCCGTTCTATTTCCTCCCTGTCCCGTTCATAGTCGGTTTCCGGTGCGCCATCGTAGAAGCCGCCGGCACTGTCGCCGCCCGCTTCCTGCATGGCCTTGATGTTGCCGTACAGCATGGCGAGGAACTCCAGCGGATCCATTTCCTCGCCTTTGAACTTGACCCCGACATGCAACAGGTCGCCGCTCATCGCTACCGTCTGCCCGGCTTTCACTTGCCTGCCGAATTGGGCGAACACATTGGACAGGTGTCCGTATGTCACTTCATATTGTCCGTAGCGGATGGTCTGGCAGATGCCGTGTGTGGGGTCGTTGCCTACACCCGACACGACACCGCTGGCCACGGCGGACAGCAGGTAACGCCGCACGTCGAAGTCGATGCCGTGGTGGAAAAACTTCTCGCCGCTCTCCGGATGGTTCTGCTCGCCGTAGCCGAGCGACAGGCTCACATCCCTGCCGTCAGGTTCTGCGAACGGCATGCAGTAGCCGCTGTCGGAGTGCAGTATCATTTCTTCGGTATATTTCATTTTCTTATTTGTTTGATGTCCTATCTTCTCATGCCTCCGCCTTGCGCCTGTCCCTCTTCTGTGGAAAGGCCCTGTGCGGAATTTCTCTGTGCGCTCTCCGGAACTTCCGTGCGGACAAGCCCGGCATTGTTGCCGATGAGCATCATGCCCAGGAACAGCCCGGCTATCTTGCCGAGCCAGCCGGTGCGCCCGAAGACCAGGAATGCGGCGGCGATAAGTCCCGCTATGCTCAGCCCGGACACGTTACCGCGTCCGAGGTTGCTGAAAAAACCGCCGATCATGTTCCCAAGTCCGCCTCCGGTGGCCTGGCCTATGAAGTTCGACACTCCATTCAGGCTGGAGCTGATGCTTGCCGCCGCACCGCCCACCGCCTCGGCTGCTTCTCCGGCCTTTCCTTTCAGTTCTTGTATATCCTCCGTCGTACCGGCAAGGGCATTCGTGGCCGATTCGCCGATGACGGTATCGCCCACAATCCTCGCCACGCTTTTGTCCGTGGTCAGCTTTTCCCACGCCACATAACCGGCCGCACTGCCTATGGCGGCGGTCTTCATCGCCTGACCCGCTCCGCGCAGGGTCTGCGAGGGATGCAACACGGCTTGTCCCGCACTCCTCCCGGTGGCTGCGGCGGCCTTGCCCATGTTCTTGGCGGCCTTGCCGCCTGCTTTCAATAATGCGTCCCAGAATCCCATATCTGTTCTATATATTTAAGGTCTTACTTTCCTTCCGTTCTGCTTCCATCTGCGTCGGGCGGCTTCCACGATGTCGCGCTTGTCCGCAACGGGGAGCGAACCGCCGTCAATCTCTATCCAGATGTCGCCCATCGTGGTGTATTTCACCGCTATGGTCAGGCGTTGCAGTTTCTTGTTCATCAATTTGAGTTTCGGACGGATGCCGAACACAACTTCCATCCGTTCTTTCTCCGTCATCATGTTGTCCGACAGGCAGGCGGTACGGATGTCGTTCACGATTTCCACGCTGCCGAGTATCAGTTCCCGGTATATCTTGTTCCGGCGTGACGAGAGGGCGACGGCAAGAGCGTTGGACGGATGTCTCGCAAGCTGCTGCGAGAAGTCGCCTAAATTGTCCGTCAGCCGGCCTATCTCATGGTAGAAGCCGTAGGTCTGGGCAGCATAGCAGACAATCGAGCGGAACGAGTCCAGATAATTGTTGAACTCCCGTTGCAGGTCAGTGGTACCCTCTATCTCCTCCTTTGTCCAAATGTGACCGGTAGTCTGCAGTAGCATCACCTTTTCCTGGCTTTTCAGTTCTTTCTGCGCCTTGTCGGTATAGAGCAGGATCATGCCTGCCAGTACCGGGTCGTTCTGTGCCCGGACTTTCGGAGAAGCGGCACACAGCATTAGAATACAGGTCAATGTCATCGTCAGCTTCTTCATCTTTTCATCCTTTTTAATGTGCGAGTGCGGCTGCCCTGCGCCATCGGGTCATGGCCAGCCGTGCCACCTCTCCATTATCACGGTCCAACATCCCGGCTGTCACGTTGTTCCACACGTCGTTCAGCGTATAGTACCGTATGCTCAGGTAGAGCAGGTGCAGTTTCCGGCTGAAAGCCGACAGTTTGTCGTTCAACGCCCACAAGGTCTTGCTGCGTTCTGCGCCTGTCAGCATGTTTTCCGTGCCTCCTTTCGCCACGGCATCGTTCAGCAGCGTGAACACGGAGACCAGTTCCGTGGCCGTCTCAATATAGAGGTTGTTCATGCTCATGCTGGCGATGATGCCCTGCGGGTTGTTTTTGATGGCCTTGCCTAATTTGCCGAGGGTGAGGAATATCCTCACGCCGTCGTTGTACAGGTGCGTGCAGGCTTTCAGTGACGAAGCGAAGCCGCTGGCCGTCTTAAGGTAGCTGTTGTATTCTTTCTCCCATTGATGTATCCGGTTGAACTCCGCAGCAATGCTGTTCTGCAGTATCGCCGTCTGGGTCTGTCCCTTTATCTGTTTGTCAATCTGGCCGTTTATCAGCTCGTTCCCTTCGGCAAGAGCCACCCATTCCAACGGGTTGGAGGCTGCTATCTGCGCCTGCACGATATGTGGCAGGAAAAGGGCGAGCACGGTGGCAAGGATGATGCTAATGGTTTGTGATTTCATATATTCCCTTTTTTCGTTTGTTGTATTCCACCCGTCCCCGGATGAGCGGAACGATGTCGTCCTTCCGTCTCATGCCTGTAAGGTCGAGCCGGGGCGTGTTCCGGTCCGTAGAGAAAATGCGCACCGTCTTCAGTCCGCAGAGCTGCTGCATCAGGCTCTGATGTTCCTGGAAGTCCACGATACGGTACAATTCCATATAGTCCACCTTTCGGACGAACACACCCTGTTCACAGACAAGCTGCTCGATGCCGATGTGGTAGTGTATCCTGCACAGGTAGATGAAGCGGTACAGCAGGACAAGCGACAGGAAAAAGAAGACAGCAACCCCGGCAACCGGGTATGGCACGCCTTCCATGCCGCCGTAGATGCCACCGGCACAGCACACGGCAAGGGACGGCAGCTCGTCGATGACGAACTGCATCTTGTGTGGTCTCAATACGAGACTTTCCGGCTGTGATATGGATGGTGTCGTTCTCATCGGTGGAAGCCTGTTTTTCGTTCCTGTTCCGTATCTTCTTCTCTGGGACGGTTCTCTCGGGCGGATGTTTCCTGTCTTATGCCTGCCAGCAGCTCGTCGTTCCAGTCCTTGCAGGGAGCTTTCGGCTCTTCCCGCACGAACCGGGTGTCATCCTTTTCGTCCAGACCGAGAAAATCCCGCAGCCCATTCCGGAAATCCCTGTATTGTCTGTTCATCAGGCTTTCCTGTTCCTTTATGTCATCCGGATGGCACAGCCCGCTTGAGCGCATGGACATGACCTCTTCCCATGCGGCTTCGTATTTCCCGTAACATGACCGCAGGGTGTCAGGCAACAGGTCGGCATTGCCTCCGTCAATACCGCCTCCGGCAGGTATGGTTTCGAGATAGGCTTTTCGCTCCGGCGTGGACTCGATGCCAGACTTGACTATCCGGTGAATCTCTTTCTTGAGATTGTCGGTAAATTCCCGGCCTGCCGCATCGGTGTCGAAACAGATATGCTGCCGGGCGGAACGGGTACGGGAGATTACCCCACGCATCTGCTCCACGGTAGGAGTTCCACCGGTGGAGACGAACACGGCTTTTCTCAAATCCTTGTTCTCTTTCTGGTATAGCTGGTAGTAGGACATGGCATCATAGCCGCTCTCGAACCAGTAAATGTGGGTGGCATCACCCAGGGCTGTCCCGGCAGGACTGCCAATCCACAGACCCGCACTCGAATTGCTTCCTTCGGCCTTGCCTTTGTAGCTGCCGCTGCCGTCCATCCTTGCCCGGCCCCGTTCCTCGAATCCCACGACCTTTTCCGGCTCTTTGGGCAGGCGGAGCGGGAATGCAAGGTTGGTATAGGACGACCCGTCCGGCCTTTTCCGCGTGGCCAGACAGAAATCTCTATGAAAGGCATATTGGGTGTACAGGTCTATGCCCCTATGTTTGAAGAAAAAGTAGAATTTCTTCTGTGTCTCTTTGTCCTGGGGGTTAAACTTGTGGATGTCGTAGTCGTCTATATTGAAGGGCCTGATGTCCCGTCTGGGCTGTATGATGCGTGTCTCCCTCTCGGGGATGGGCTGGTTCAGCAGGCGGTTGCAAACGAGGTTCACCAGCCTGTCGCCGGATATGCCCGCCCGGTATTCAGCAAAGAACTGCGGATGTTCCTTGATGAAGGAGATGATGTTATACAACTTTTGCTGGGGCGGCTGGAAACAGCACTGGCCGTTGGCCGTGACGATGAATTTGTCACCGCGCACACGCCTGCCGTCGCTGTCTGTCCGGACGTATGACGGATAACGCAGGCCGTCCCGCCTGTTCAGCCGGTAGCCCGCGTCAATGAGCACGTCCTGTATGGTCAAGCGCCGCAGAAAGTCATCGTATGTCAATTCGTTTCCGTTCATAGGCCTACCTCCCCATACGCAAGTCACTTATCTCCCGGTTCATCTCGGCCTCGAAATTGCGTATCGCCACATCCCTTGGCGTGTCCACACCCGGTTTGAAATAAGGTCTGGGCGGACCGCCGAACCGTTCGCCGTAGAACTCCGGCGCATGATGACTGTGCTTTATCCCGTGTACGACACCGGTCGTGACGACGGCTCCGGCTGTCAGGGCGGCGAATATCTTCACACCGAGGTCTTTCCGGGCTTCGGGGCGCATCTTCATGTCCACTTCGCTGAATATCTTCGAAAAGAGCTTCATGCGGTGGTAGTCATCGACCGCCAGGAATTTGTCATAGTCCTTCTGGCTGATTTCGTGGCTGACGACCTGCCCGTCGATGACGGCGGTCATCCTGTACTTGCCCTCAGCCTCTGCCGGATGGACGGCTATCTCGCTTACTTCCACTTCGCGCCCATGACGTCCTTCCTTATACCAGCCCCGGTTCTCGTTGAGATAGTAGAGATCCCTGCCGTCAATCACGGCTCCTTCGGACATCTGTTCCTCGGCAAGTCCCTGTTGCGGTTGTTCTTCAAAAAGCGTTTGTTCCTGCTGTTGGTGCCGTGCCAGGTCTTCCTGCACTTCCGGATGCAGGCCGATACTGATGCGCCGGTCGCTGTCCAGGGCTTCCATCGTCACCTTGTCCCGGTAGTCCGCTGCGATGATGTTATTGAGAAGCTCGATGCGTTTCTCTACCGGATGTTCTTCAATGGAGTTGGAGGTCAGCACCGCCGTCTCTTCCGCTGTCAGGTCATAGACGAAATCGGCGGAAACCGACTCCGACTGCACGGTCAGCGTCCGCTGCTCCGCATCCACGATAAGGCCGTGCGAGGACAGGCACTCCTGCCATTTCTCGTTGGAGAAGTACACGGGCGAGCTGACCAGTTCCTTGTAGGGCTTGGCCGGCTCGCTGCTCCGTTCCCGGGTGACAAGCGGCGTGATAACGCTTTGCAGGTTCTGTAAGACATCCGCAGGTTGCGCCGCAATCTCCCTTTGGTCACCTTTATAATAGAATCCGTAACCGCCGGATTGCAGCTCTCCGGGCTTCATCCGTCCGTCCCAGCGTTCGGCGACAACGGGGCCGGGATAAAACAACTGCCCACCGACCCTGCGCAGGTGAAAGCCCCATTGCTGGCGGGGCGTCCATCCGAGGAACGGGGGTGGCAGCCCCCTCCACCCGGTGCGTCCGTATTCGCCGATACCGATGCGGTATCCGTGAAGTCCCATCGCGACACGGCCGTTGGCGTTCCGGGCGTGGACGAAATCTTTGGGCATATAAAAGTCATTGCCGACAATGCTGGTAAACACATTGTAGGCTTTCTTGTTGGCCGTATTCGTACCCCAGTCGGTCAGTGCCAGCATCTGCCGCTCCGTGATGGGATAGGCAAGCAAAGGCGAGTCATGCCCCTGCACGACCAGGCTGTAGCCTGCGCCGTCAGGCACGATATGGGCCTGCATACCGTTGCGCATCAGGATGTCGCGCATCTCCGGCTGCAGATCCATCGCCCGTGGGTTGGTATTCTTTCGTATCGCCATTGTCTGATGATTTGGATTGTCTGTGATAGATTAAGCGTCTCCGTTTTCGAGGGCATATTCAAGTTCCCTGTCCTTGAAATGGACAAACTCTTCCGCCGACGGGTCTCCGACTAAGAAGTCGTTTTCCTTGCAGTAAAGAAGATACTCCTCCTGCCATTCCGCAGAGTGATGGTTGACATAATCGAGCCAGCCGTACTCGCCGCTCTCCATTTTCTCTATGAGGATTTCCTCCGGATAATACTGTTCTTTGTGCATGGTCGTGACGGTTATAAGGGTTATTTGTGAAGGGCTGCGGCACGGTTGCGCTCGGCGCTTTTCTTCTGTTCGTTCCACATTTCTTCAGTATAGTCGTCTTCGGAGACATAATTGAGGTTGCCGTCATCGTCCATGACCCAGCACCCGTAGCAGCCGAAGGTGTATTTATCCCATTCCCGTCTGGTCTGCTCGCGCCATTTCTCTCCATCGCCGTGGCAGAAGCGGATACCCGTCCTTGTATTGAGGTCGATGCCCACGGTGACAGGCTCGTCATCAACGACAATGGTCAGCGGTTCTCCGTGTTGCAGGCTGTTGACCTCTGCCGTGCCGAGGTGAAGTTCCTCTGCGGCCACCTGCAGATTGCGCCCGATGATGGGGGTAGGCACGGAAAGCACCTGCTTCGTCTCCGGGTCTATCTGCACGAATGCCTTGCTGTGGCGTCCGTCGGAGGTCTCCACGTCAACGATGACAGCCTTGCCGTCGAGTAGCTGTTTCTGCTGCGCCTCGCTGTATTTCTCCAGCGGGGAGGATTTCAGCACCGGATAGAATACCACGTCCGCCTGACCGTCGTCCCTGCGGATAAAGGCGATGCGTGTGCGACTTTCAAAAGTCTCACCGTTCTCACCGGTCACCCGGACAGGAAGCACAGGCGAATGCTTTCCTTGGCAAATGTCCTCAAGGACATACATGGGGAGATCCTCTATCATTTCTTGTGTAAGCCCGAATTTGGACAGTGTTCCAAACGGCAGTTCCGTCAAATCAAATCGTACTTGCTTCATATTATAAAATCAAATTCTAAATCATACTTTGCAAAGATAGATTGAATTTATTGTGACAGGCAAATATATGGAATAATAAGTAGTTGAAATATACTATTTTTATGATTAGAATATGATTTCGGCTTAAAAATCATATTCTAAACAGTTAAATAATCATATTCATATAAGAAATGGATTAGGATATTTGCACAGGGTGGATACGCCTTGTTACCTTTGCGGCATGAAAACAAAAAAATGGATGATGCTGGCTGCCGGTGTCATTATGACCACGACACCGCTTTTTGCACAGTTCAATACGGTCATGCCCGGTAGGACGACAGGTGTATCGGAATCTGTATCGCTGAAAGACGACGATATGGGGAACCGGCAGGGAAAGGCTTTTATGGAAGGATGCCTGTCTGAGGAAAAAAGCGCACCGGCATCGTCAGGCGAAGCCGGAAAGGAGAAATGGGTGCAACGCTATCTGAGCGTGTGCTATCCGCTCCGTAAGATGAAGGTCAATTCGCCATACGGGTACCGGACGGATCCATTTACCGGAAAGAGGAAGTTCCACAACGGCATAGACCTGCACGCGCGGGGTGACAAGGTGCTGGCCATGATGGAGGGCACGGTGATCAAGGTCGGACAGGACAGGGCTTCGGGAAAATATGTGGTGTTGCGGCACGGTGAGTTCACCGTCAGCTACTGCCATCTCTCGCGGATACTGGTCGGCAAAGGGGCTGTTGTCCGTCCGAGGGATGCGGTCGGCATTACGGGAAACACGGGACGCAGCACCGGCGAGCATCTGCACATCACTTGCAGGCGCAACGGGAAGAGTGTGAATCCGGCTAAGATTTTCAATTACATCAAAACCACACGGGAGAAATGCCTGGCGGCATTGGCAGAAATGTCATAAGACCTATGGCTCGTGCGTGATGGCGCGGACGATATGTCCGCCCCATACATGGGCCTTTATCAGGAACAGCGGCGGAACCGTAACGGTCTTTCCGTAGAAGATGGCGGCCACCACTTCGCCGCCGCACCGCTCTATCTCTTCCTTGTAGTCGGTAAGGCTCTGGCCGCTCGTGAACACATCGTCCACGATGATGATTCTTTTTCCCTTGATGTCGCCTGTAATATTGTAGTTTCTTTCAAGGATGCGTTCGCTGCCCTTGCACTCGTGCAGGCTCTCGCGTTCACTGTGTACATCGACATCATACAGTCCGGAGGTGAGTTCCTTCCGGTGGGTCGTGATGTACCAGTCGAGCCGCTTGAACCGCTGGCCGTATTTTATCCAGTTGCTGCATGGCATGAACATGACATGACAGGAAGCGGTGTCCACCGGCAGGGCGGCCATACAAGCCTTGAAGAAGTCGATGCCGTGGTTCTCTCCCTCTTTGAAGGCATAGAGAGTACGGCAGAACCCACGCTGTTCTTCGTCAAGCAGCCTTTTGTAGCGTGACGGATAATAATGGCCGTAGAACGTCACGCTTATGCCACGGAAACGGAAAGGCTTGAGCGGATGCCTGTCCTCGTAAAAATCGGGATGGGCGAAGCAGAACATACGGCAGGCATCCCTGTGTCCGGCCATCACAGCCAGACGGCAGTGGCGGTCACGGTCCTCGGCTTTATCGGCGAGCAGGGCAGCGGCAAAAGCGGCTTCCCCGGCTTTCTTCCGCCAGTACCCGGCCAGACAGGACAAGCCTATCGCTATGCCGACCAGTATCAGGAAGAGCAGCCTCGGTTCCATTACAATTCAAGTGAATTGTCCTTCAGCAGGAAATCATAAATACTGATGGTTGTAATACCTACTTCATCTCTTGTTACAGGACTTTCTTCACCGATGACAATAATTTTCTTGAACGAATCGTCCACTTTCAGTAGGGATGCCCGTTCCTGTTTTATCTTCTCATCAGACTCCATTCGGTAAGCCGACTGTATGTAGTACCGCCTGCTTCCCAAGTTGCAGACGAAATCGACTTCAAGGCTGGAACGCTGCTGCCTGCCGTTTTCATCAGTCACAACAACCGGAACGGTACCTACATCCACATTGAACCCACGTATCCGTAATTCATTGTAAACCATATTCTCCATCAGATGACTCCTTTCTGATTGACGGAAATTGATGCGGGCGTTGCGCAATCCCAAATCCATGAAGTAATATTTGTAAGGGGAGTTGATATATCGCTTTCCTTTGATGTCATAGCGGGTGGACTTTTCAACCAAAAACGAATCGATCAGGTAATCGATATATTCTTTGACCGTATCATAAGAGATGCTTGACTTCTTCTCGCTCCGGAAAGTGTTCGCCAGTTTGTTCGGGTTTGTCAACGCTCCGATACCGGAAGCCATGATGTTGATAAGTTCCTCCAGGTCATCGTCCTTGCGTATCTCATAGCGGTCTTTGATGTCTTTGATATAGGTCTCGTCGAACAAGGATTTCAGGAATTTCGCTTTCTGTTCTTCCGTATTATATGACAATATCTGCGGAAGACCGCCATATAGCATATATTCATTGAAGCCGGCCTGGATACTGCCCGGATAAACAGACATGTATTCACCGAAACTCAAAGGGTACATTTTCACTTCAAAACCACGCCCCCTGAACTCTGTGGCTATATCCTTGGAGAGAAACTTTGCATTACTGCCTGTTACATACACATCTACATTCCGCATCCTTAAAAAGCCATTCAGGACATCCTCAAACTTATCGAGCATCTGTACCTCGTCAAGCAGAAGATAATACATGGCGTCATCCGCAATGCGGCTTTCCATGTATGCGTACAGATTATCGGGATTTCTCATTTCCCGATTCTTATAGTCTTCCAGATCCACTTTTATGATATGGTCTGAAGCAATGCCCTCATTTTCAAGCCATGAAGCGAATATCTCAAAAAGAAGATAGGACTTGCCGCATCTGCGCATACCCGTTATGACCTTGATCATACCGTTATGTCGCAGGGAAACAAGTTCATCCAAATATTTATTCCTTTCTATATGTGCCATGCTAATCGAATTTTATGTCAGTTTATGACCGGTTTTTCGACTACAAAAATAACTGTTTTCATTCGCACGGCAAAATCCTAATCGGAAAAACTGTCATTGATGACACATTTTTTGGTTAGAATATTTTTTTGAGAAAGCTTCTTGCCTAATTATACTCTTTTACCACGTGTTGCACCCATTCAGCCCTGCAACCTTCAGGGACTTATTTTGCTGCGAAAGTATCCGGCCGTCACAATCCTGCCAATGCCGGCATACCGCTGGGGCGTGAAAATCTTCCTCTCCGTTGTCGAGCGTATTTTCCCGTCCGGGCCTTGTCCGGTTGCTTCTTGCCGCCTTTCCGATGCAGAAAAATAACCCCGACGGTCGCACATAGGGCGAGCAGAGGGAAAGAAACAAACTGATGTTGAACATTAAAATTGAAAGATTATGACGGAAGAAATCAGGCAGAACGGCTGCACGGTGCTGGCAAGTTGCAGCGAACACGCAATCCCTATGATTTTCAACAATCTGTGCGGGAAGAACTTTTCGGGCAAGGAATACCGGGACTATATCCGGTATATAGCACTCGGTGAGATGGGCTTCAAACCCGGACGTATCGAACTTTACAGGGATGGAGAACTATTGAAGTCTGGCTACATCCCCAAATTCTGACCCATGTTTTTAATAACGAATGACCATTAAATCATAAACAAATAACTTTATAAATATGGAATTGACTAATATTCATCCGGCAGAAGCCTATCTCCGTAACGAACAGAACCCATCGTTTTTGTATATCAGGATTTACGGGGAGCGTAGGAAATTATTTATCAACCGGGGTGGTGAAAATGCCATCGGTATCATTGCCAAGGGAAAGCGCAAGCGTGGCTACATCTTTACAGACTGGGACAACATCGAAAAAATCTACGCCCCCTCACAGGATAATGAAAAGGACAGGAACAGGAAACTACTCCTTAAATACCAGCGGCTCGCACGCCTTGCCACACATACCAACAACTGGCTCCGGAAAATTGCCGCAGCCGACCCGGAAAAGTCCCTGTATGAGAACCATATTACGACAGGAACAGTAATTGACGGAATGTGCATCAGTCTGGCAAGAATTGAAAAGTATTGCGGCAGCACGAGCATGGCCCTTTTCAGAAAGGCATTGAAAGATGGCAAAACTTTCTCTACCAGTCGTTTTGATTTTTGCGGTTATGACGGTACGCTTTGGTGCGAACCGGATGGTGAGGGAGGCATGAAGGCTGGCTTCAGCAAGGAATACCGGGATTGTGGAAACGGTTATTACTATTTGCTTATCAATGACAAGTTCATGATTGGGTACGACATCGACTAATCCGTCGGAACAAAGCTAAGCCGTGTCGGGCAGAATGGCCCGGTACGGCTTTTTATCTTTCCGGTCTGCCGACAGCAATGGCCTTTATACTTTTCCATTCCCTTTTCTACCTGCCGGGCATCCTCCCTTTTCTATTCCGGCGTTTCCGCCCCATTCAGCCGTGCGACCTCCTGGGGAACTATTTTGCTGCAAAAGTAACCGACAGTCCCAGCCTTTGCCAATGCCGGCAAGCCGCCGCAGGGGTGAGCCGGGAAAATCTTCCTCTCCGCTGTCGAGCGTATTTTCCCGTCCAGCCTTGGCCGGGTGTTCCTGCCGACTTTTCGGAGCAGAAAAATAATTCCCGGCGGCCGCAAACAGGCCGAACAGAGGGAAGAAAAATAAAAGGTTAAGCTATGAGTTACAACAGATTGAAATCACTGGCGGCAAATGTGGCCGCCATAGAAACAGCGGTGACTGTCCACAAACAACGCAGGAAAGCCACACAGGAAGAGAAACAGGTATTGGCGCAGTATTCGGGCTTTGGAGGTGTCAAGGAAGTGCTGACTATCGGAACGCAAATCCCCATGCCCGAAGAACTGGCGGAGCAGACAAACCGCTTGCAGGAGGTTTTGAGAACTCTTGCAGGAGGGAGCGAGGGGGATTACGACCTGCTGATGAACAGTATAAAGGCTTCCGTGCTGACTGCGTTCTATACGCCGGATTTCCTCATTGAAGCCGTCGCAGGTCAGATACACACCACATTCAGGGAGAACGGACTGCAGATGCGCAGCTTCCTCGAACCGAGCGCAGGCATCGGAGGTTTCCTGCCTGTGGCTATGGGCGGCACACACAGCTACGCCATTGAAAAGGACATCATTACCGGGCTTGTGCTTTCTCTTTTGCATGATGAAGCAACCACCGTGACAGGAGGGTTTGAAGCAATAGACAGGCAGGAGCTGGAGCATCGGAAATTCGATGTCATTGCATCCAACATTCCGTTCGGCAATTTCCGTGTGTTCGATACGGAATTTTGGAAGAAAGGCGGTATTTACGAACAGGCCACCAAGACCATACACAACTACTTTTTCGTCAAGGCGATGGAACTGCTTAACGAGGGCGGACTGCTGGCTTTCGTCACTTCAAGGGGCGTAGCCGACACGCCGGGCAACAAATTCGTGAGAGAATACCTTGTCAGCCATGCCGACCTTATCAGTGCGGTAAGGCTTCCCGACACGCTTTTCATGCAGACGAGCGGTATCGAGGTGGGCAGCGACCTGCTCATATTCCAGAAGCACATGCACAAGGCATCCCTCTCGCTCCGGGAGAAATATTTCCTGCAAGTCACAAAGGAAAATGTAAATGCGGACGGTGCGATGACGGAATATGCCAACAAACTGTTTTCCATGCCGAAAACCGTGCTGGCAACAGACAGCCGCATCGTGAAGAACCAATACGGCAAATATGTACGCAAACATCACTGGCTCGGCTCTGATACGGCAATGGCACAATACCTTTCCGCTTTGGTTAAATATGACTTTGACAGATATTTCCACAAGAGCCTTTTCATCGGACAGGACGATGCGCCTGTACAGATGTCGCTTTTCGGTGGGGCGGTTGCCGCCGTGCCGGACAAAGGCAGGAGGGCATACACCGGGGATATGCCCGGATGGATGAAAGAGGGGGCGATAGTGCTGTTCGAGGGACAGGTAGGAACGCTCCGGTTCCGCAGGTCAAGCCACTACGAGGAAACGGCGGTGGATTTCGTGCCGTTGGACGAGGGCAAGGTCAATGTGGAGAGGACGGCGGACTACTTGCCGCTCCGTGAGGCGTATTTCGAACTTTCAACGAAAGAGAGGGAGCAAGAAAAGGAACAGGCGGCTTTGCGTGAAAAGCTGAACACCCTGTATGATGCCTTTGTCACCAAGTGGGGATATTTCCACGAGAACGACAACAGGGATTTCATCATGCAGGACAGTCTGGGCATGGAGGTCTATACCATTGAAATGCAGGTCGGCGACAACATCTTCAAGTCAGACATCATGCGTGAGCCTGTGGCTTTCAAAAAGATAGACACAGGTGTAAGACTGGCACCGTTCGAGGCATTGGCAAGCAGCCTCAATTTCTACGGCAGGGTGGATATGGGCTACATTATGCAGTCCACAGGCACGGATTGGGAAGAAGTCATGGAAGCTCTCAAAGGGGAGATTTTCTACAATCCCGTTGCCGGATGTTGGGAGCATAAAGGAAAGTTTCTTGCCGGGAATGTCGTAGCCAAGCACAAGGAAATGGCTTCATATATTCCCTCTTTATGCAACACCGAAAAGGAATGGACGGAGGCATCCGTGAGGGCGTTGGAGGAAGCCATACCCGAAACGATACCTTACGAGGAGCTTGACATCAACATGGGCGAGCGGTGGATTGACACAAAGATATACGCCGATTTTGCGGCGGAGCTGTTCGGCGTGGAAGCCGAGGTGATGTATTTCGATGTGAACGACACCTACCTTGTGAGGCTGAAAGGCTATTCTCCGGCGGCGTACAACACCTATTCCGTGCGGAATTACAACGGTGAAGACCTGTTCGTCCATGCCTTGCACGATACCGTGCCGGAGATAACGAAAGAGATTGATCGCAACGGCGACAAGGTGCGTGTGCCGGACGAGGAAGCCATACAGGAAGCCGCCACCAAGATACAGGAGATTAGGGAGCGGTTCAACGAATGGCTCGACAGGCAACCGTTGGAAGTCCGGGACGAACTGGTAAGGGTCTATAACGAGCGTTTCAACTGTTTTGTAAGGCCGCACTATGACGGTTCGGCGCAGACCTTTCCGGGGCTTTCATTCGAGCACTTCGCCTACAAGGAGCTTTATCCCTCGCAGAAAGATGCTATCTGGATGATTAAGCAGAATGGCGGCGGTATCTGCTGGCACGAGGTGGGCACGGGCAAGACGATGATAATGTGCGTGGCGGCTTACGAAATGAAGCGTCTCGGACTAATTAGGAAGCCGCTTATTGTCGGATTGAAAGCCAACGTGCACGAGATAGCCGACACGTTCCGCAAGGCTTATCCGTCTGCCAAACTACTCTATCCGGGCAAGGAGGACTTCACGCCTGCCAACCGGAAAGAGGTGTTTGCTAAAATCAAAAACAATAACTGGGACTGCATCATCCTGACACACGACCAGTTCGCAAAGATACCGCAGTCGGAAATAACCATGATGGAGATTTTCTCCGAAGAACTTGCCGATGTGGAGCGCAGCCTTGAGGTATTGGAGAACTCCACCATGCGCTACCGCAGCAGGCAGATGCAGAAAGGACTGGAGAAGCGGCAGGAGAATCTGAAAGCGAAACTCGCCGAATTGCGGATGAAAATCAATGAGCGGAAAGATGATACCGTGGATTTCCATTCAATGGGCATAGACCATATTTTTGTGGACGAATCGCACATGTTCAAGAACCTCATGTTTCAGACACGGCACACGAGGGTAGCGGGCATCGGCAACACCAAAGGCTCGCAAAGGGCGATGAATTTGCTTTTTGCCATCCGTGACATACAGCACCGTACAGGCCATGACCTCGGTGCGACATTCCTCTCCGGCACGGTGGTCGTCAATGCGCTTACCGAGCTGTATGTGATGTTCAAGTACCTGCGTCCTCATGAGTTGAGACGGCAGTCCATCAGTTGTTTTGATGCGTGGGCGGCGATATTCACGAAGAAAACCGCTGATTACGAGCTGAACGTGACAGGCTCAATCAAGCGCAAAGAGCGTTTCCGTACCTATATCAAGGTACCGGAACTGGCGATGTTCCTGCGTGAGATTACCGACTTCCGCACCGCCGACATGATTAACCTCGATGTGCCGCAAAAGAATGTGCGTTTCCTGTCATACGCCCCGACCATCGAGCAGGAGGAAATGATTGGGCGGCTGGTCTCCTTTGCGCATAGCGGACAATGGGAGGATTTGGGACTTGACATCCCCGAACCGGACAACCTCGACAAAGCGAAGATGCTCGTTGCTACCAATGTGGCACGCAAGATGGCTCTCGACATGAGACTGCTCGGAGACAAGTTCCATGACGATGCGGACAACAAGGCTTCTGTCTGTGCAAGGACGGTATATGACTATTATGTGCGTTCCAATGCCAACCGTGGTACGCAGTTCATATTCAGCGACCTTTCCACCTACAAGCCGAATGAGTGGAACATCTACACCGACATCAAGGACAAACTGGTGCGGCTCGGTATTCCGGCGGACGAGATACAGTTTATCCAGTGCGCCCAGACCGAGAGGGCGAGAAAGAAGCTCTTTGCGGACATGAACAGCGGCAGGGTGCGTGTGCTGTTCGGCTCGACTTCCATGCTCGGCACAGGTGTGAACGCCCAGCAACGGGCGGTAGCGGTGCATCATCTTGAGGTTCCCTGGAGGCCTGCTGACTTGGAACAGCGCAACGGCAGGGCGGTACGCAAGGGAAACACCGTCAAGCTCTGGGGCGGCAATGTGGTGGATATAGTCATCTACGGCACGGAGAAGACGTTGGATGCCTACAAGTTCAACCTCTTGCGTAACAAACAGATGTTCATCAATCAGATTAACAACGGCACGATTGCCGTGCGCCGCATTGACGAGGACAGCATAGACGAGGACAACGGCATGAACTTCGCAGAGTTCGTGGCCATCCTTTCCGGGAATACCGACCTGTTGAACAAGGCGAAACTGGAAAAGCGGATCGCATCGCTCGAAGGGGAACGCAAGTCGTTCAACAAGGGCAAGCGTGATTCGGAGTTCAAGCTGGAGTCAAAGACCGGCGAGTTGCGCAACAACACGGCTTTCATAGATGCCATGACGGAGGACTGGAACCGCTTCCTGTCGGTGGTGCAGACCGACAAGGAGGGCAACCGCCTTAATATAATAAAGGTGGACGGAGTGGATTCCGCCGATGAGAAGGTCATCGGAAAGCGTTTGCAGGAGATAGCCAAGAATGCCACGACCGGAGGGTTGTACACGCAGGTCGGTGAACTTTACGGTTTTCCGATAAAGGTGGTGAGCGAAAGGATACTCAAAGAGGGATTGGAGTTCACCGACAACCGCTTCGTGGTCGAGGGGAACTACAAGTACACCTACAACAACGGGCATCTGGCGATGGCTGACCCGTTGGCCGCCGCCCGCAACTTCCTCAACGCGATGGAGAGGATACCCTCCATCATCGACCAGTACAAGGCGAAGAACGAGGTGCTGGAGATGGAGATACCGCAGTTACAGGAGATAGCGGGTAAGGTGTGGAAGAAGGAGGACGAGCTGAAGCAGTTGAAGTCCGAACTTGCCGCCCTTGACCGAAAAATTCAGCTGGAGCTTGCGCCACCCACGCCCGAAGTCGCAGAAAAGGAGAATGAAGGGCAACAGCTCAAGCCGGAAGCGGAAGATGTGAGGAACAGGCAGGCGCAATATCCCGAAAATGCACCGCCGCAGATACGCAGTCCGGCGGATAGTATCGTTGCCAACCATGTCATAATCGGGCGTCCGGGACTGTATGCCAAGGAGGAAACCCGGTCCAAAGGATTGAAAATATAACCTAAGGAATTTTATCTGAAGTATTAATAAGGGCTATCCCAAAAGGTCTAAAAGTAAATTTTATCCTTTCTGCAAGTATCTATAGGATGGCAACTGCATTTTTTTCTTTTTGGGCAGCCCTTATTAAAATTTATTCTTATTTTAGGTTATATACATTCATGTCCATTTATGTAAAAAATTCCTGCTGACCTTGTTTATGTCTTGTCAGTCACCATTTGCAAAACCATATTTGACCCTCAAAGAGGCTGAATTTGATAAGTAACTTGCTACATACTCATAATAAGGAGCTAAATAGAACACGAATGGGAAATACACAAATGCTAAACTAAAGAAGATATTGGCCAAAATAAACGCTATACCGAGAGAGAAACTTGATTTTTCAACTTCCTAAAACGGTGTTGTTCAAACATTTCTACTTATTTGTACTTGCCAGTTGAACCTACGCTTCCCTAATAAAATGTCTATGGTAAAAAGTTAAAAAATCCTCCCACTTTTGTTAGATATATTTTTTTGTGTAATTTTGTAATCGTTATGCGGCAGTAATAATATACATATTAATACGAGTTAGTAATCCTGTAGTTCTCATATGCTACGAGGAGGTATTAAAAGGTGCGTTTCGACAATGCATCTACTGTAGTATATTATTGCTTAATCCAAATGAATATTATAAATTTAGGAATTCTTGCTCACATTGATGCAGGAAAAACTTCCGTAACCGAGAATCTGCTGTTTGCCAGTGGAGCAACGGAAAAGTGCGGCCGTGTGGATAATGGTGACACCATAACGGACTCTATGGATATAGAGAAACGTAGAGGAATTACTGTCCGGGCTTCTACGACATCTATTATCTGGAATGGAGTGAAATGCAATATCATTGACACTCCGGGACACATGGATTTTATTGCGGAAGTGGAGCGGACATTCAAAATGCTTGATGGAGCAGTCCTCATCTTATCCGCAAAGGAAGGCATACAAGCGCAGACAAAGTTGCTGTTCAGTACTTTACAAAAGCTGCAAATCCCGACAATTATATTTATCAATAAGATTGACCGTGCCGGTGTGAATTTGGAGCGTTTGTATATGGATATAAAAACAAATCTGTCGCAAGATGTCCTGTTTATGCAAACTGTTGTCGATGGATCGGTTTATCCGGTTTGCTCCCAAACATATATAAAGGAAGAATACAAAGAATTTGTATGCAACCATGA
>OLFT01001059.1_pt1 | contig 30713 bp, 52 predicted proteins | sample 1604921 | NCBI WGS metagenome assembly OLFT01 (sample SAMEA3888897, study PRJEB22519) | human gut metagenome | biome: human gut; feature: human-associated habitat; material: faeces | place: Denmark | collected 2013 | reverse complement strand
CTGAAAATTTCCCTTAACATAGCGATTACCCGGGGGCGGGTACCTATGAAAATATTTTTATTTTTTTAAAACTTCTTCACTTATCTCTTTATTTATTTTATTTAATTTAATTAAAAGTTTGTTCTTATTATCTATAAGCTTTGCTAACTTGTTTCTTTCCCAATATAGTCTAGCGTTCTCTTCTACTGTCACGTACTGTAAGTTACACAGTCTATTGTCGTGTTTATTACCATTGATATGGTCAACAGTTAAATCACTTGGTCCTTTGAATAACTCCATAACTAAACGGTGTACTCTTACACTCTTGCCGTTTAATTTTAATCTTGCATAACCTGAATTAGAATAATCAAACTTTAAAAACTTATTGCTTATCAAAGAGTAAACTCTTCCGTCATTATAAACAAGATGATTATCTTTATACTTCTTATATTCAATATCCATATATACATATCTCCTCATAGTTTAATAGCAAGCCATATCAATAGCCATAGCAATACGAACACTGGGTTAATAGCCAACAACAATACCAACAATGCTATGCACGGACTGATAAATAACATAATAATAAATAATAATATAATCATTTACTTCTCCCTTTATATAGAGCAGTAGGGAATCGAACCCTACACCACGTCAGTACACCATATTACTCTTACCAGCTGTCACTTAATATATGCCTGTGACTGTTTAATTTAATACCATAGGTCTTTCTGGTAACTAACATAAGAAGTTATAATAAATAGTAGCTACACCCGTAAGGTATCTATCATACTCTTATGCTTGTATAGTTGTGCAAGGTACTGCGCAATAGCTTAGCACTTCTTCTATGGACTATACACCACTAACACAACAAAGGGAGTCGCACCCTCATCTTCTCTTTGCAGAGCTGTAATACTATTATACTATGCTGTGTTATTATATGCCAGCTACGTTAAAGGTTCACTAACATATAATAAATAAAGGAGAACACGAACAGCAGGAATCGAACCCACGTTTACAGGTTTGGAATCTGTAGCATTACCACTATACTATGCTCGCAATTACAAAGGGCTGTTAGTTACCTGCACCCTCTGCTTGGCTGTCAACTCTATAACATTTAAGTACCGTCAATCAGTACACCACGTTTAATACTCCAGCTACTACCAATAAGATAGATGTAAATACACTCAACATAATAGCTAGATAGTCATGGCGATAGTACCACTCTTTAAAGTTGGTAACTGAACCTACACCATATAAAATGCCAAGAATAATCAAGGCAATATTAATTACAATCATTTACTTATCCTGACTTTCTACATATAGCAAGATACAGAACGCGTCAGCTTGGTCATCATTGATATCATTATCAGGTACTATGTTATAGCTCTTGAGTATCTCAATGCTTTGTTCTTTTCGCATTGCACTCTTACCTTTAATTAGATGATAGCCACACCATTTACTGTTTGGAATATCAACATAGCCAATATTATGACGGTTACGCATGACTCCTAAGAATGAACCGTTAGCTCTAATCAATGAGATATTACCCTTAGACTTGAACGTGATGATCGGTTCTTCAATATAAATAAAGTAGTCAAACAAGTTGTAATGCTCAATAATTTCTGTTATGCCGTCAGCAATTATCTTTGCACGTTCCAAAGGGTCTTTACTTTTACCACCTGCGATTGAACCGACTACATACTCATTTGTTAAAGGGTTACGAAACGCATAACCAGTATTAGATGTACTGAAGTCAATTGCTAAGGCTTTGCTCATAAATCAGAACTCAATTCAATATAAAGCTCTTTAGTAATTTCTCCAATATCAAATAAGTGTTTAACATAGTGTTCGTACTCAATCGGAGTCAATACTTCTTTTTGTGCTAAAATATGCTCTTTATTCATTTCTTTATTCTCCCTTAAAAATTAAAGCTGTCTCAAGATTAATCAAACCACATTCAACAGCGTTAAGTAAGAACTCGTTAAAGTCAACTTTTGACAATGTTTCTTGCTTAAATAATAGCTGTTCTTCTGTCATTTGCTTTCCTCTCTTAACTTATGTATTTATTATAGCATATCCACTTTTTGGAGTAGTGTTATCCTCTGTTATGTAAGCTATGCTTGACTTTGTATGCATTCTATGTTATACTATTTATAGGAGGTAACAATGGCTAGAGATAAATATTTGATGTACTTACGACAGCAGGAATACAAGAAACGTATTAAACTTAAAGTAGCTAATACAAGAGCTAGAATGAACAGAGAATACATGAATCAGCCAGAAGTAGACAATGAAACGATAGAACTATGGAACAATCAGCCAGCAATACATTTTGATTTAGGAGAAAATAAATAAATGTTTAAAATATATAAAGAAAAATATGTAGTTTACGACAACGGAGATGTTTATATAATAGGAACTAAAGAGGTAAGAAAACTTAAACCTTGGGTCACAAATAGCGGTTATAAACAAGTAAACATAAATAGAAAGGCTGAATATTTACATAGAGTTATAATTGAAGCATTTAGAGGAAAAAGCGATATGCAAGTAGACCATATAGATGGAAATAAAAACAATAATACACTAAAAAACTTACAATACTTGACATCGCAAGAAAACGTAGCAAAATCAGTCGGTTATAAAGTTGAATATGATGGAAAAGTTTATAATTCAATGGCGGCATTAGCTAGAGAATTAGGAATGTCAGCAACTGGCGTTAGAAACCAATTTCAAAGAAGTGGGTTTTTAAGAGGAAAAGAAATAATAAAAAAATAATTGCCACCTTAGTGGCTTTTGTTTCACGCTTGACCGCAATTTGACTAGAAGTGGCAGAAAGTCAGTGCATTGTGTGTCCTGTTTGTAAAGTATGGTATCAGTAAGCGCAATTAGCTTATTGTTTGTAAGATTTCTAAAGGAATTCCGGAGTGTTTGATAATCTTTTTATCTTGTACTGGAATTGTGAAAGGTTTAAGAAAACAAGAATAATTTACATAACACATGATAACTCAAAGTGTAAAATACAATATGTTAAAATATAAGTATATAATACTTGACAAGTGAAAATGTCTATGTTATTATTATCTATGTAATTGAATAGTTAGTTGCTGAATGACTTGTAACTAATGTAAATAGAGAATTCAACATTGAATAAAGTTGAAAATATCGAAAGTCATTTATAATCTTACGCTTGAGGGTCGGGATAGTTGCTTAAAACCTAGACTCAATTGAAATATGTGATTACTTTACAAATAGCCTAGAGCGTAGCATGAAATAAAAGATTATGAGTTCCATGAGTGTCGTGAACAGAAACACTCCGTGACGCGTAGAAGTCTGACAGAGTTATTTATAGAAAAGTTTTGAAATTAAGTAGTCTTTTCTTTTAACTTGCTGGGATTATACGACACGATAAGGGCTAAGGGCTATCTAAAAAAGTAGCACATAATAGAATTTAATATTTGACAAATGTAAGATAATTTGATACTATGGTATAAGAAAAGGAGAAAATATGAAAAACTTTAACACAACTCAATCATTAGAAGAGGCGATCGAAACAGCTGATGAAATCGAACGCAAACTTAAAGAATGTGATTCAAAATGTATGACAGACGAGGAAGCCTTGAAAGAGATAGCTGACTTAGCTAATGAAATTGATTTATCTTGGTTCAAAAACAAATAACAGTGATTTATGATGATGAAAATGGAGAAAATAGATGAGTTATACAACAAAACACAAACCTTACAAATTAAAAAGTATTAAATGTAGTGGTTGTGGTTGGTCAATATCACATTGCATGGACTTAAAAAAAGAACAACTTAGAATAAAAAGTTTAAAAAAAGAAGTTGTAAAAGAATATATCCATGTAGATAACCCTAAATGTAAACATTGCATTAAATAGAACTTAAGGCTTGACTTTTCAAGTCTTTTTTGCTATTATATACTAAAGGAGAAAAAAATGACTAACATATTTGATAAAGTACAGACAGCCAAGCATTTAAGAGAGCGTGAAGACTTAATAAATTTAAAAGATGACTGGCTTATTGATACGTTAATGCCTAGTTCACAAGCTGGAATACTTGTAGCACCGTTTAAGTCGTTTAAAAGCTCTCTAGCAATGCACATGGCTTTAATGGTATCGCAAGGACTACCTTTTTTTGGTTATGATACAAAGCGAAGCAAGACACTATACATAGACAATGAGGATACTGACAGGGAACTAAATAAACGTCTTAGAAATAAAGACACTGCACCAGAAGACTTGCATTTCTTAACAGGTGGCGAGTTTATGCTTGATGATTCGCACCACATGAATTTATTGTATGAGTACATCAAAGAAAATGATATCAAGTTCGTTATTTTAGACAACCTTATGACAATGCTAAGAAATGGCGATATTATCTACGGTAAAGACTTCGAGCCAATGCTTAGGAGAATTACACGCTTGAAGTTGCTCTTTCAAGATGTAACTTTCTTACTAGTAGCTCATGCAAACAAATCAGCTTATGCAAACTCAATGGACGATAAAGCCTATATGGTAAAGCCTAGCGATGCCTTGGGTGGTTCTACTCTTACAGCTTGGGCGGAATTTATGTTAATGTTAAGCCCTAAACGTGGCAAGCATAACGACTTCTCTAAGTTATCAGTCAAAGCGCGTGGATATCAGTTTGACGATGATTTAAACTTTTCATACGTTGATTCGGTATTTACTTGCGTTAATAAATCGAAAAAAGAACCAGATAGCGAACTAGTTGAAAAAGTAAAGGCCGAAACTCCAATCGAAACAACGAAAGAATCGGCGCAGGCTTTCTTAGACTTAGCTAAAGAACAAGGAAAAGTAATAGAAAATGATTAATTATGAGAACAAAGCAATTAATTTACACGCAGAAGTTTACGGCTGGTTATATCGTGCATTAGAAGAAATGGTAAAAGCTGAATGGCATAATGACGAGCTTTCCAAAGTATGGCTTGGTCGTGCTGAATTTCTAGTCAGACAGTCTAAAAAATTGCATACAGCTTGCGAAAATGATTATTCTAAGCGTGCATTGATTAGGGCATTACAATTAAAAGTAGAAATAAATAAAAAAATATCATCTAATATTTGACAACGATAATTAATTTTGGTATAATAGTATATATAGAAATAAAGGAGAACTAACAAATGGTAGTTAAATTAACGCAAGAACAAGCGAATTATCTTGAAACTTTTGGAAACATTGAAGACGAAGATAACAAAAAACGGGCACTTTATCACATCGCTCGTTTTGGTTATGGATATAATTTAACAGACGGCGATAAATGTAAAAGTAGTGCTTTTGAGTATTCCGAACAAGTGAAAATGGTTGAAGCTGTCATTAACGGTTACGAAGTAATTGTACCTAAATTTAAGTTTTATAACTTTTCTGATAGTAGCGGAGGCACTCCATTATATTATGCAGGTTTAACAAATGAACTAAAGGGAAATAAAAAATTTGCACTTGAAGTTAAAAAAGATAGTGAAGAATATAAAGCCTTGCTAACTTTAGGTTTCATTGAAGAAGAAGTATGATAATATCTTTTGAATCACTAGCTGAAAGGCGATTAATAACTCTTAATTATCACAAAAAGGGAAGTCAGCAGTACATCAACAGCTTAAATTACTTCGAATATGCTAGAATGTACTTCGAGAAAAATGGCTTTCCAGAAGATAACAGGCGAGTTTACCAAAGTGGCAAACGAAAAGGTCAAAAGGTTGGCTGGTCTGATAAAGAGGAAAAGCAACAAAAAGAAGATATCAGGAATTTTATTTATGAAAAGCAACTTCAAAAGTTTAAGAGCAAGAGAAAAAGCAAGTAAACATTATGTTAGAAACGTCAGGAAGTTGTCTAAAGAGCTCGAAGAGATGAACGAAACAAAGTATAGGGCTGGGCCCAACGAGCGCTTATATGGCTTAATAAATGACTTGTGGAACTACTGGGACGACGGATATATTTTACCAATGCTTAAGTATAATATTGAAATCACAAGGCAAGGCAATACATTTATCGTAGAAAGAGGAGAAAATGAACGAAGTTGAAACTTTTGTTAAAATTGTTGGTTTTGATAATTATGAAGTATCTAATCTAGGTAGAGTCAGAAATATGAAAAGCGGAAGAATACTCAAACCTCAGCTTACTAAAAATGGATATTTAGAGCATCTCTTATATAAAAATAATAAACAGAAACATCTACTTTTACACAGAATTATAGCAATTGCTTTTATAGATAACCCTGACGAAAAGCCTCAAGTTAATCACATTGATGAAAATAAGTTAAACAATGATTTAAGTAACCTTGAATGGTGCACTATAAGAGAGAACGCCGTACACGGTACTAGAACAAAAAGGATTGCTGAAAAACGCTCCAAAAAAGTTGTTCAATTAGATTTAAATGACAATGTGTTAAATGAATTTGAATCAATGGTACAAGCAGAACAAGAAACAGGAGTCTTCGCAAGTAGTATAGGTGCATGTTGCAACGGAAAAAGAAAAAGTGCAGGCCGCTTCAAATGGAGGAGAAAATGAGCGTATTTGAAAAATTAAGCGTCATTAATGTCAATGACAAAAAGAGTAAAAAGAACAATCTTGATTACTTGAGTTGGGCGTTTGCATGGTCTGAGGTAAAAAAAGTTTATCCTGAAGCTAATAGTAAAGTTTATGAAAATGAGCAAGGGTTAAATTATCACACAGACGGTAGGACAGCTTGGGTTAAAGTTGGTATGACTATTGAGGGCTTAGAGCATGTTGAGTATCTACCTGTTATGGACTATCGAAACCAGTCAATCCCACTTGAAAAACTGACTTCTATGGACGTAAATAAAGCCATTCAGCGTGGACTGGTTAAGGCAATCGCTCGTCATGGTTTAGGGTTATACATCTATGCAAATGAAGATTTGCCCGACTTGACAGAAGAACAGAAACTGTTGGAAGCTGAAAAGCAACGACTTCGTGAGATCCAACCAGCACTAAACCGAGCCGAAGAACTGGGATATCCCAACATGCAACTATTAAAAACAAAGACAAAAAAAGAAATCTTTGACATCATGACAATTTGGAAAGCAACAGAGGGAAAATAAAAAATGGCAATTATCACAGTTACAGCACAAGTAAACGAAAAGAACACACGTAAAGTAAACACAGCAAAAGGCGATAAGAAAATTATTTCAGTTCCTTTGTTTGAAAAAGAAAAGGGATCTAATGTAAAAGTCGCGTACGGTTCAGCTTTCTTACCTGACTTCATTCAATTAGGCGACACAGTAACGGTCAGCGGTCGTGTACAAGCTAAAGAATCAGGCGAGTACGTAAATTACAACTTTGTTTTCCCTACGGTTGAAAAAGTATTTATCCATAATGATAATAGCAGTCAATCACAAGCTAAACAAGACTTATTTGGGAAATCTGAACCAATTGAAGTTGATGAATCAGAACTTCCTTTCTAGAAAGTTGGTTACATGTACACAGCAGAAGAGAGAGAGCAAATCATCGACATCGTGGATAAGATGAGCTTACTAAGACAAGACTTTGACGGAGCTTTCACTTGGATCAAGGAAAATGTATCAATGCCATTTGACTTTGACGGAGAACAGCAATTCATATCAGACTTGAAACAGCTAGTTAAAATTAACGCTTTGAAGTTTGGTATAATATATGAGGGAGTATTAAATTGACAACATTAAGAGAGCTACACAAAAAACTTAAAATTAAACAAACGCTTGACAACTATGTACGCAACACAAATAAAAAATACAAGTATAACTTTGTTCCTGATGAAATTCTTGGCGAGGGAATGGCTAAACTGATTGAGCTTAACACGCAGGGAAAACTTGGAAGACATGCACAGCAGATTGCTTACATCAATCATAACTTGAGCTTACAGCGTCAAAAAGAGCAACTGGAACAAGCTAACGAACGACTTGCTAAACGTGCTGAAAAGGCCCAAAAATTGCTTGACACGGAACTTTTGAAAGATAGCTACATCGAAACGCTGGAAATGTTTAGTAAATTCAATTCAGCAAAACAATATACTATGTGGGACGACCTAGAAACTCCAACTAAAGTGATTGAGTTCATGGAAAAAAACGGTGTGAAGCAAGGTAAATGGCTGCGTCCTGAAGGAGTCGACGCTTGGTTCAAAGAACGAATCATCTGGTTCAAGAATAAATTGAAAGAAAAATAATATCATATAAGACTTTAGGCTTGACGGCTTAGAGTCTTTTTGTTATACTTAATACATCGAGTTAATAAAAGGAGTTACAACAAATGAACGTTGAATCAGTAATTGGTAAAGTTATTATAATAGCACTAGTCGGAATTGGACTATATTCTTTTTTTGCATTAGTTGACCTGATTAAAACGAAAGGAAGCAAATAGATGAGTAAATACTTTAATGACGAAAGGTATTGCCATTGCTTCGATACCCCAACAAGTAATGGCTTAGGAGTTTGCAAAGGTTGCAGAGGATTCGTGAACATCTGTTATAGTTGCGATCGCTGTCTGCACTGCTGGTTTACATCGCAGATTGAACTGTTTACTGAATATGATGAACCTAAGTTGCTAGAACTTATAGAAAACTGGAATAAATTTTACCAAATTAGAAAGACAAAGAACAGTTAATGTTTGACAAAGTAAAAGTAATTTGATAGAATAGAGTTATAAATAGAGGAGGACAAAATGAAAGATACAGTAAAAACTTTAATGATAGCTGCAGGCGTCGGCTTTACACTTATCGCTATCACTTGGATAGGTATAATCGCAACGTTGCTTATTACATGGCTTGGAGGAATTATCTAATGAACTTAAAAGAAAATCGGCACTATGCCAACGAATACGGTGTGGAACTTAACGAATACTTGAAGCATAATTTTAACTACGAAGAGCTTGTAGGGTGGTATACAATGCAGGTATTGAAGTATCTAGTGAGAGCTGGCAAGAAAGATGGTGAAAGCTACGACAAAGACCGTAACAAGGCTTTAGACTATGCCAAAGAACTAGCTAACTTAAGTAACGAGAATGAGCTTACAGAGTACACTACTGACGATATTATGGGCTTTATACAAGAACTAGCTGATGATTTTGAACGCTGGGAAGGAATAAAATAATTAAAAATAGTTAATGTTTGACAGCATTGACTTTTTTTGATATTATAGTCTTATAGAAATTAAGGAGGTTAAACAGTGGAAACACAAAAAGCTATAAAGGTAGTAGCTTATAACCCTACGACGGAAGAAGAACTACACTTTAGCTGTAAGGCTCAATGTGCTAAGTATTTCGGTCTTAAAGCTAATACAGTCATCAGGTGGCTTGATAATGGTAGACCTGTAATTGAACTGCTGATAGACCTAGATAGAAACCAAGTAGAAATTGAAAAGCAAAGTAAGCTAAACGGCTTTGAATTATTTACGATTAAGGAGTGGTTGGACTATGTGTAAAAAACGTAAATACACAAAAATGGGCGCTTTATATTCAATAGCAAGTGCCCAACATGCTAAAAAGAGCAAGAAAAACAAAAATGATAAAATACCGGTTAGAGCTTATTACTGCAAATGGTGTAACTTGTATCATTTATCAAGTCAGCAAAGACTAAATATAAAGACAGGAGTAATTGGACAATGAAAGATGAATTTACATACTACACAGTATCTCGGAAATTTACATACTACACAGTATCTTGGATATTGGAAAAAGAAATTAAATCACGTAAGTTTTATGATAAAAAAGAGGCTTTAAAATGGAATGAATTGCTTCCAGAAGAACAAAGATATGAAGTTAAAAAGCATACAGAAATCACGGAGATTATAGCATAATGACAAATGAAGAAGTATATGAAAGAATTACTAGTGTTCTGAAAGAACAAGGTATCGCAATAAACCAATTTGAGTTAAAAGTTAAAGCTGAAACAGGCAAATACCCTAACATAAGAATAACTAAATCACGCTTGAGCCTACCGAATACCGTAGCATTCCCTTATCTCACTATGTTTTTCAATGATGATGAAATGCACGAGCTTACACTTAAAAAAATTGACGATGTAGGTAATAACGGAGAAGCCTTTGACTTATTAGATGAGTTATTATATAGCTTAAAGCCAAGCAAAGAATACCTGTATAAGCAACGTTTGAAGCGTAGAATGCAAAGGGAGGCAATGAGATGATACTACACGAATACACAAGTAAAATAAATAGGTCAAAATATCCACGATCAACAGCACGAAAGATTGCGAATGACCTGAACAAGAAAGATTGCTTCAATAATTATCTAGTAAGCCTTGAGTTAGGCTCTAAACGGTATATTATTGAAAAATTTGAAATTAAAGGAATGAATAGATGAAACGTTTTTACGTAGAAGAAGATGACAATGGCAAAGAGATTAAGCGAAAACTTACAACTTTTGCTAATGATGACTTAACACAGCTTTCAGATGATGAGCTAGAAACATTATACTATGAGTCATCAGCTCAATTTTTAGCTAAAGCAATGCACTTTATGAAGATTGAGAACGAACTATTTTCAAGAAATAGTGTAACTGTAAGTGATGAAATTCTAATAAATGCTGGCAATAATATTATTGAAGCAATTAATCAAGTAAGCAATTAAGCAACAAAAAGGAGAAGAAATATATTTATTTCAACAGATGACACAACTAGAAGTATAGCATTAATACAACAAGCTCATAAAAAGGCGGATAAGGGCTTTAATGATATTGTGGCACAATTATATGACCAAGAGTTTAAAACGCAAGAGAAAGCAAAATATGAGCATATAAAGCAAGCTAAGGAGGAAGCACTTGAAGAACAACGAGTTAGTGAAGAAAATCAACGAAGAGCTGAAGCTGAAAAACGAGCCGAAGCTGACAGAATCGCAAGAGAACATGATAAGGCAACTGAACAACCTGAATCCGAAAGGACGAAAGAAGTTAGTGGAGAAGATGAAAATGAGAGAGTTGTACCAAACGAAGCAACTAATGGCATTATTGGGCCGAATTGGTCTAGCGTAAGCCCAGAAATAGCAGCGAATTACATAGCAAGCAAGACAGGAGTAAATGCTAGTAAATGGCTTGATGTTATTTATAAAGAATCGAGCGGAAACCCTTATGTTACTAATCCGATTGGATGTTATGGACTTCTTCAAATTAACCAAAATTCACATGGAAATGTTTCTGGGATGACACCACAAGAATATCTAGACAAAGCTGTAAGTATATACCAAGGTTCAGGTGGTACAGCATGGGCGACTTGGTAAAATAAATGAATAATAAGAGAGGGAATAAATGAAATATATAAAATTTAGAGAAATATAAAAACAGCTATAAAGCTGTCTTTTTTTATATTATTTTTCAGCTCGTGGAATGTCTTTTTCTTTCAAATCGTTAGCTTGTAAGAAACGCAAGTCCCAACGTTCTGTCCTAGTCCATTTATAGTGAATCATTTCTTTTCCCATTGTTTCTCGATAAATTTTGTTAATGATTGTAATTTGGTCGTTATGGCTCAAAGCAATTGATTTAAGCCCGTTAAAGTAGTAGTAAGTTCCGTTTCCGTTTTCGTATGTAAATTGCATTAAATCTAAGTCTCCAATTTCTAAAGGTGTAGTATTGTTTTGCCCTGTAAGGCGCTTGTTTAGTTCTGCGATAAAGTATGAACGACAACTCTCTACATTGCCACCGTGTACTTCTACGGAACGTCTAGGGCAACTTGTGCTTGAAAGTTCTTGGTGTAGCTTAACAGTATCACGATTAGGAGTTAGTCCCCATTGTTTCATGTATTTAGCTACGTCATCTAGTACCGCTTGTTCATTCCTCAAGAACTGGTTTAAATCGCCCTCTGACTGGCACACTTCCCAACTTGCATAGTTTGCATTACCGTATGAGTTAGCACAATGCCATGCCTTATTTGAGAAGTCAGAAGCCTGCAATCTTCCGTCATTTCCAATATAAACATGAGCAAAGCCATTTTCCGGGTTATGTGTAGGTAACCAGTTGTTGTAGAAGCCAGCGTTAGCACCGTTTGAGCCTGCGTCGTTGTGAATTACAACCCCAGTAGGGTTATGCCCACGTACGCCAGCATTAGTTATATTCATTCTTTTTTATCCTCCGTTTGCTCTTCTTCGACTTCTGGAATATTTATACCCTCTTTTTTAAGAAGTTTAACTAAACCAGCGAACATAGGGCTAATACTTGCAATCAAATAAATAAATTGACCAACAAAATATAACAAACCTACGTTAAGCACGATTTTAGCAATATCAGAAGTTGAGGGTGTTTGTGTAAAGTAAAAGACTGCATACAAAACCCACAAAGAGACTATTACCGTTAAATCAATTATAAGTCTACGTTTGAAAGGTGGATCCATTCTTTCTCTATCTTTTACCCATGTAGCAAACAAAATTGCTAAAATTAAGATAGTCATTAATATCATTTTTGTAATCATAAAGGGTACTCTTTCTAATTTCTATAAAGTTTTACAATCATCATTTCGTGTTTTGAGCCCCCGGGTCTGCCACTTGCGTCACGTTTATCAAAGGTGTATTGTTGCCCTTTTTTGAGCCCAGAGTAGATAGCCTTTGCAGGCATGGACAAAGCTTGACCGTCATGACCGTTAGTATATCCTGTTGCCTCATAAATCTTATTTATTCCAGAGGGAGTAGTAATTCCTATTTCCCATTCTCCGCCACCATATCCCCAGCCATGATAAAAAAGTTCAACTTCTGCAGTACAGTCCCAAGGTGCAGTAAATGTGACTACATTTCCACCACCTTTATTTCCATAAAAGGCGACATAAGAATCTGCGAAACCTTTCATTTCCAAGCTATTTGTGATAACTTTATCTAAATACGTTACGTTGTCAGGTGTTTTGTCGCTTATTACTCCTATTCCATTTGTCGTTCTAATGTCTATTACTACTTTTAGTGCACCTGAATTGTTGTTCAAATCAACATTGTTGCTATTGTTTGAGTTTTCTGCTGATAAGCTTACAGGGTGTGTTGTTTGTGTTAAATCAATATTTGCATGAATATAGTTTACAGAATTAGGTTTTAAAGCTACCGTTTCGTTTGATAGTTCAAAATATCTACCGCCAGCAATAATTGAAGTGTTAACATATTGCACGTTAAGGGCTGTATTTAATGGACTTGACCAGTCTTTTCGTCTAATTGTTCCATAGTTCATGCCAGTCAACATCATGTATAATTTTCCGTCATTGTCTGAACCTACTGGAAACTCTGTACCATTTGGACTGAAAAATGTAAAGTTTTTAATTGTCATTTTTAACCTTTCTTGAAATTATTTTCGCTTTATCTAAAACTGGGTTATCAGTAATTGATAGCTCTAATAATCTAAATTTTCTACCGCCATAAGGATAACCACCAATTGATACAAATTTACCAACATCGTATAAGAGCGTAGTTTCGATTCTAAGCGTGTTTTCGCTATTGTAGTATACTTTACCTGACAAAGTTTCTAAGTGGTCTTTACGTAGCTCTCTGTAACCTGTGAAGCTATCTATTCTATATTTGTCGCCATAAGTAGCTACATACTCATATAACATTTGGTTTGTCTCCACTTTCTACAAAAATAAGCCTATCATTGAACTCTGTTTTAACTCTGTCTGCTATGTAACCTGAATACAGTTTACCCTCGTACCAAATATCAACTAAGTCATTAACATATAAAGGCAAGAGCTCATTTTGATTAAAGATTAACCTTGTGACGATTGTAGAGGGAGAAATTTCAGCCTTAATAGTAGACATATCAGGAGGGTTTCCGTGGTCATCTCTATCATAAAATAATGTTTTAGCTGTCCTCACTTCTGGCAAGTCTGTTCCGTCTCCATGATAAGTGCTATAATCAATGACATCTCCGTTATTTTTGGCTGTATACATTTTAGGAGGGTCTTTGTATTCGTCTGTATTTGAGCTTTTAACGAATACAACAGCAAAATTATAAGCTGAACGTTCTACTATTGTTTCCGTGTCCATTGACACATTTTGCTTGATATCTATCCTTGTCGTGATTCTGTTTCTGTTCCAGTTTCTAGAAGCGAAGTTAATGAATAACAAGTTTCTAGGGTCTGTTTCAGATGAAGCATGTTGAATGGTTGTAGTTGGTTGGAATTGAACCTTAGAAAATATTCTTTTAGCTACGTCATGAGCTGATGAAGTTTCCGCTTTACGATTAATTGTAGCTTTTCCAGCAAAGATACTTGAATTGAAGAAATAACCATAACTCATTAAATTATTCTTATTAGGGTCAATTAGATAGTCAATGATAGCGGAGTTTGTCGTTTTAGTTATTGCGTTTGGAACATAAAGGCTTTCAATCATTGCCCAAAAATAGTTCTTTAATGTGGCTTTGTTACTTTCATCTACACTTGTTACAAGATAAACCATATCTAAATTTAAGTTTCTTTTTTTACCTAGTGCTTCCTCGATTGGAACAACTTCAGGAAAAAGAATTTGAACAATGTCGCCAACTTCTACCGAAACGGTCAACGTAGCTGATGAAGTATAAAGATAACCCGTTTCCCACAATTCATAGTTAATAACTTGACATCTTGCCTTTGGTATGGGTAGACCTCTTTTTTCTTTTTTACCGTTAGGAAGAGTAAAATCAGATATATTATAATAATTAGGGTTAAAGTTATCATAAACATTAGCTTCTAACATTAAACAAAATCCGCCTTTCTCTTGACTTTAAACTCCGCCTTACTTAAATTGATTAGCTCCATTTGACCTTTTTCAATTATACGAGTTCTGTATCGCTCAAAGTCCATTACAGGGAATAAGTTTAGAGCAGTTGTTCCCTTCCAACCTTGATAAGTTTCGTCATTTACGTCTGTATTTATTAAAATGTAGTCTTGTGATTCTTCCGTCTTGAATACAATCGCAGTATATTCATTTCCGATATCGTCTAAAAACCTAACTCCAGTAGGTGTTTTAGGGACTTTCGGATATAATATCCCCATAAAACTAAATATTTTATCTTTTATGTCCCAGCGACTTAAACGCTCTATGTTTGTTTCTCCATAATAAGTATAGGCTTGATTTGCTATATAGTTATATCCAAAATATTCACTTATATCATTTGTTGTGACTTCGTTAGCTGAGGGCATCCAAGGAGTGGCGATTGAGCCTGATTCTAGTTTTATTTCATCAACTTCGAAAATATGCTTTTCATTAACAGCAGTTGCTACATCAAACCAACGTGGAATCGCTACATCGGAACCACTTGGAACAATAGTCGTGAGACTGAAAAAGTATGGTTTACCGTCATTTGGAATTACAAGGTTATCCTTAGTAGGATATGACCTAGATTTTCCGTAGAATGCTATTGAAATTGAGAAGTTTTTAATATCTACCGTTCCAGTATTTTTTATATAACAACTAAGTGTGATAGTATCGCCAACATTTACATTTGTTGGTTTTATGTAAGAAAAACCGCCTGGACTGCCAATAACTCCGCCATTGTTAATTACTTTAATTCCATTATTAGAACTAACTGATAACTCACTTGCACCTATTGGAGCCCAAATTTTACTATCGATATCTCCCCGAGTGATTTTCGTATTAGTCAACAAGTTCAAGTTAGGTAAATTCAAAGAAGGACTTGCTTTCAGTCTATTATAGTTTTGTAAAGCTGTTTCGCTACCTTTATATCCACCATAAATTTTAGACTTGCCAGCAATAACTTTACCATTTTGAGCCATATCAAAAGTTAAATTTTCGTACGTGTACCACTTTGTGATTATATCGAAAGTTATCTTTTCGCTGAAAGTTCCGTTCTTTCCATAACCCTCAGTCTTTGTGACATCTGCTAAAGCTAAATCAGCATATACCTGAAAAATTTCTGTTTGATATTCAAGTGTAACAAATTTTTGGTTAAGAATATCGTTTATGAAGTCTTTCATTAATTGATAGTTTTCTGATAAACTTTCGCCAAATGTTTCTAGCTTAAACTCTATTTGTGGTTGAGTGATTGAGCGTGTCCCCATTACTCCGACACCATTACTTTGCCAAACATTATTAGTTGATTGTAACCCTAAATTAGAGGGCTGATAAAATCTAACTTTTCCGTTTGTAACGTCCCAAATTTTATCATCTGTTCCGTCTAAGTTGGTATGTATTTTGTACTGCCTTATCATTAAGCCCTCCCTAGTTCAAATTCTCGTCTGATTGCACGCGCTAAATTAGAAACATCTTGACCAGCACCGCCTTGCACGTTGAATGTGTTATATGTTCTATTGTCGCTTGATACGCTGTTCGTACTCAAACCGTAACCGCTAGAAGATAAATTAACATCTGTTAAGCCCACTACCATAGAGCCTTTGAATAGTCCGCCAAGTTTACCAGCGATACCATTAATAGCTCCTGATATATTGTTAATTGTATTTGTTACACCACCTAGAACGCTGTTTATCGTGCTACTGATCCCGCCGAATAGTCCGCTAAAGAAACTACCAAGCCCACTGAATACTCCTGTTATTGCATTGTAAGCATTAGCGGCGAACTGACCAAAAGCGCTGAACGCTCCACTAACTGCATTTCTAGCACCATTGAAAACTCCACTAAAGAAGCTACCAACTCCACTAAATACACCTGTTATTGATCCCCAAGCGCTTGAAGCAAAGCCACCAAGAGAACTGAATACTCCACTTACTACACCACGAACAGCGTTGAATATGCCACTAAAGAAACCAGCTACTGCACTCCATACTCCGACTAGTACATTCCAAGCTGAAACAGCAAAACTTCCGATTGCGCTAAATACTGACGAAACTACTGAACTAACAGCGTTAAATATTCCACCAAAGAAACCTGATAGGCCTTTCCATGCACCAATGACTAATTGGTAAGCACCGCGAATAATAGCCAAGATAAGTTGAAAAGCTACATTAATAATTGATCCTATTAGGTTAAATATAGATTGATAAAAACTAATTAATGGTTGGAAAGTTGTGACGAACCAGTTATAAGCGCCTGTTACTGCACTAGCTATTGTAGCGAAAACATTAGTTATAATCGTCACTATTCCATTCCATAAGCCACTAAAAAATTCTGTTATTCCGTTCCATATGGTTTTTGTACCCTCGACTGTGGAAGTCCATAACTCACTAAACCAAGTACCTAAACCAGTAAAGAACTGTTTAATAGCTTCAATTGACTGCGATAAGAAGTCTACAAAACTCTGCCACGCCTTTTTACCTGTTTCGGTTTGAGTGAAGAAATAAATCAAGCCAGCAATAACCGCCGCAATTGCCGCTGCAATCAACACATAAGGATTAACGGCAACAACAGCATTGAAAGCTGCCATTACACCTGTTCCTGCTTGAATTACTGTCTGTAACTTTTTGAAAATACCAATAGCAGTAACTATTCCAGAACCGATTTTAAAAGCTACAAAACCTGCTGTTAAGGCTACTAAAGACGATTTTAAAGTATCAATTGCTCCTTTACTCTCACTAACTTTTTTCAAAAAATCAGCTATTTTTTTCGTAACTTCTGACAATTTGCCAGCTAATATAGCTATACTCTTCGCTACGTTTTCTACACTTGTTGCGTTTTTTGTTGTTTCTGTATTTACTCCAAGAAATGACTCGATAACATTCGCTATAATAGAAACTAAAGAACCAAATATACTTTTTATGCTATCCCAAGCCTCTAAAAACGCTAAGGTAGTTCCGCTTTCTTGCATTTTTTGAAACAAGTCTTGAAAATACTTAACTACATTTGATACAGCTTTACCAGCACTTTCTCCCCAGTCAGACATCTTGTCTATTAAGTCGCTAATGATAGGTGTTAAAGCGTCAAGCGTAGGAAGCAAAGCAAGCGATAATGTTTCGTTAAAACTATCCCAAGCGTCGCTAATTGTCGTTACTCCGCCACCACCTGCTTTACCGAGCTTTTGCATAGCTTTGTCTAGCATTTCAACAGATATTGCACCTTCTTCACTAGCTTCTGCAAACGAGCCATACTGTTTTAAAGCTGGGTTCATTTCCATAACGGTTGATTTAAGTGCTGAACCAAGAGCTGTGTTATTATCTGTTAGCTGATTGATATTTTCAGCGGTAACTTTACCACTTGCTGACATCTGACCGTAAGCCTGAACTACACCTTTTAATTGTTCGCCAGTACCACCAAATGCTTGGTTAGCTTTTACTAATGCTTCCGTTTTGCTAACTGCTGACTTAGCAGTATCTCCTAAACCAATAAAGGTCGTTGAAAGTTTAATAGTATCTTCAGTATTTGCATTTGTAGCTTTAGCGAGCTTCTGCATAGATTTGCTTACATAGTCAAAGTCTTGTCCATTGCCTTTGAACTTCATTGTATTTTGCAATGAAATCATGGCTTTTTGAGTATCCATTGCGTCAGATACCCAACCTTTTAAGCCATTACCGACAGCACTAACAGCACTAGCACCAATTTGCCTGAATACACCTACAGCAATCTCTCTAAGGCCACTAAATCGTGACTTCATGCCGTCAATTCCGCTATTAACGCCCTTAGTATCCATTTTAGCTTCAATGTTCCAAGAGCCTGAACTAATAGCACTCTCGACTTGCCTAATTTCGCCCTCTAGCCTGTTAGCTTGTGTTTCTGCTGTGCCTAAGTCTCTAGTAAGCTGTAACCATTTCTTTTGACCTGCTGGAGAGCTTTTATCTACATTAGAGAGTTCTTCTTTTAATTTTGTCGCTTTGTCACGTGATAAGCCCAACTGCGTTTGTAAATTCTTTTGCAATTGTGCCATTTTTCCGGTATTTGTCGGGTCAAGTTTTAGAGCTTCACGTAAGTTTTTAGCTTCTCCTCTAAGCCCTGACATTGCGGTATTAACGCCTTTAAGTGAGTTCTCGAATTTCGTTGTATTACCGTATATCTCGACCTCAAACGTTGCATTACTTGCCATTACATACCCTTTCTTTTACGCCTTTTCTCTTTTTCTTTTTCCTCTTTCTTCTTTTCTGCAATAAGTTCGATTAATTTATAAACAAGTTCTAGTTCCATTTCCATGAACTGTGTTATATCAATTTCATTATTGCCTAAAACAGTCAAAAGTTCTAAAGTTTTATTTTCCTTTACAGTATCTTTCTTTTTCTTAATCAATGAACTAGAAGAAAAGAAGACCATATCGTCTTCCGTTTCCTCTTTTTCTTTAATAAAAACAGTCTTACAGAAGATATTTATTAACTCGTTAGTTGTAGGAAGCTCTGTTTTGTCGTCTAATGCGTTTTGCAGTCCTCCGTTACAATCTACCCAAAGTATCAATAACTTGTCTGTAAAGCTCTCCATTTGCTCTGTAAAGTCATCAGGAATATAACCAGCGACAAAAGAATTTTGTAAGTCTGCAAAGTCTTTTAAATCTGTAATAAAGTCTGAACCAGTTAGTTCTAAATATCTAATTGCATGTTTTAAAATCATTTACAGTCCTTTCAGCTCATTAAATTTCTTTCTGCCACAGTTCAACTAGTTCTTTAAGCCCTTTACCGTCAGTATCGAACTCAAAGCTAGAACGGAAGTCTGAAAAGTCGCTTTTTGCTTTTACAATGTTATCTTGAAAAAGAGCCAAGTATAAACCATATTGAACGAATTCCATTACATCAGTAATTTCTCCGTCTTCTTTTTTAAGCTCTGTATCCATTGCCTTTTGTTGCTGGAAAAGGTCTTTACCTGTAATCATTTTAAACTTACGTGCTGTGCTTAATTGTTTTGCCATTTTGTTTTATATCCCTTTACTTAGTTATTTTTTAGTCTTATGAATGTTCAGTTACTGAAACTCCTGAGGTAACATCTTGATATCCGTCAGCGGAGAACGTTACGAGATGGACACCGGGCGCAAGGTGGCCATTTGTTTCTACTTTTCCATTTGCGTCCTTAATCACTGATGTTACTTTTACAGTTCCACCCTTAGAATCTTTCAAAGTGTCAGGCACTACGATTGTTCCGTCATTATTACCCTTTGTAGCAGTAGTTACATTAGGAATAACAGGAGCTACAAGTGTAATTGCACCAGCTAGAACGGTGTCAGGTTGCATAATGAACAGTCCGCTTTCCATTTTCTTAGCAAAGTCTTTTGCTTGTTCTCCCCAAATTTCGTACTCAATAGCAGCTACATTTTTACCATTATTCAAATAAATGTCTGAATCAGTTGCCTGTACTGCCAAAGTCCATTGAATAGGATCTACGCCGTCTACTGAGTCTGTTTCTGATTCTTTTGTTGCTTCTGCTGTTGGTGTCAAATGAGGATAAACAACTACACGGTAACCGTCAATAAATTCTCCTGTAACTTTATCACGCTTGCGCCCTTTAATAAGATACTGAACGCATTTCGTTTTCCAATTACCAGTAGGAGACCAACCCAAACCATTTGCTGTTCTTTGTTGACCTAAGATATCCTCTTTAAGCGCTTGGTCTGTTTGAATAAATACCATTTCGCCTTGAAGTAAGGTAGCGCCTTTTTTAACTCCATGGTCTGGCACGTCATCAGCAGGATAGCTGTTAGTTTCCGCTTGGTCTTCCATTGAGCCAACTGATACTAAACCAGTTACAATTTTATGGTTAGTGAACTCTGGTTTTCCGTTACTTCCCTTGGCCATATCAGCTACGATTAGAGCTTCATTACCAAAGAAAATCTCACGTGAATTATAATCTAATTTCATTTTTTATTTTCCTTTTTATGTTTTTATGCAGTGCGTTTCCAATAATATATTGTTGTTGAACCGATTACTGCTGAACCGATATTTTCCCATTTTCCTGTAGAATACCCTGATGATGAACTTGAAGTATTTGTGACTACTGAGCCAACTGGGTGTGCTTGAGCGCAATCTATACCTATAACCGCAGGCTTGAGTGAGCCTGTAGCCCTATCAATTGATACTAACCCCATTGGTAACCAATTGTAATCAGAACTTTTCTTATTTGGTTTAATGCTATTACTAAACCCTACATACTTTGGATAATCAGCAGTTGTAACTTCACTAGCTGAGGGCATCCAAGGAGTGGCGGTTGAACCAAGTTCCCACTTATGACCAGCCGTCCATAAAGCAGAATCTAAGCCACCACCCGACATATAGTAACCACCATAAACAACATTACCAGCTTTCAAAGTTATAGAGAAGCTTTTTGCTAACCAATCAAAATCGTTTGTCGGGGGAGTATTAGGAATAAGGTAACTAGCATCTTTATCATTTACGTTGAGGTATCTTGATACACCCGCATTATTTCCTGAACTTTTTAAATAAGTTGAGAAAGTGTATGTTCCATCTTTTGGTACAGTAAATGTTTTATCTATACGGGCCCATCGGGAAGTTGTTTTCTTAACAGTTAAACCTTTATATGTTCCATCATTTATCCATTTTTCTGTTTTAGTCCAAGTCCCACTAAAATCTTTAGTACCGTCTAACAAATTCAAATTAGGATAAACGGTTGTGAAGCCGTCTGTGCCATCTGCGCTGTTGGCATAGGCAATTGTATTTATAACTCCGTCACTTGTTGAAGTACCTCCATTTGCAATTTGAAGCACACCTGAAACTCCAATATTAGTTGCATCAGCAGTCCCGTCAAAGTCTTGAAATGATGAAGATTGAAGATTTACCCCAAGTTTTCTAGCTGTTGCCAATTTACTTGCACTAACTGCATTGCTATTAAGTGGTAAACTGTTCGCTTGTGCTTCGGTAGCCTTTGCCATTGCATTTTTGGCTTCACTTTCAGCTTTATTTGCTGTTTCTTGAGCAGTTGCGACATTTTTATTTGTGATTGATAAATCTGATTGTTCAGCTTTTGTTGAAATTGCAATCCCTTGCCTGCTGACATTAGCTTGTAAGTTGTCTAAATCCGTTTGATTGGCTTTTGTTGAAATGGTTGCCGAATGGTCGTTAACAATATGCTGTAAACTTTCTAAATCTGTTTGATTAGCTTTAGGAGAGTAATCTCCATTACTCATCAGAGAAATGTTACTTGTTAAAACCTTTACTGAATTTATTAGTTCAACAACTTCCGATTCACTTGCATTTCTTGCAATTGCTTCTAATAGCGATTTTATAGTAACTAAATTTTCAGGACTAATACCAAATGCTTCTACTTCATTTTTTAGGTCTGTCATTGCACTTTGTAAGCTAGTCATATCAGCTAAATTTGCTTTAAGTTCAATATTACTCTTATTTGATTTAGTTTGAGCATTTAAATCATCTAACTCACTACGCAGTGCTTGTGGCATTTTTTCTAATAATAATTTCGTAAAATCATCAATATTATTATTTATTTCTTGAGCTAAATCAGAAACAGTAGAACTGTCTGATATAAATGTAAGATTCTTGCTGACAATAACTTGCTCTTTGTCTTTATTGAGAAGTATTAAGTTCGCTTCAATAACTCCTGTCGCTGTCATTTCGGTAGGAATTACCAAAACAAACTCTCCCTTAATTAAGTCCTTAGGAGGTACAACAATAAAGCCTGAATTGCTATCGTTGGTATATTGATATGTAAGTTTTAATGAATGACCAGTTAAATCAATTTCAGTTCCGTTATCAACTATTTTAATTAACAAAGTTCTTGCATTGACATCGCCTTGCATTATTTGAATTGGTTGAGGGAAGTCTTTATTAACCGTATCCCATATAATCGTTCTATTTCTAAAATTATCTAAACTCATTTAAAAATACCATTATTGTTAATTTCAATCAAATGTAATTAAGCCACTTTCTACTTTTATAATTTCATTGAATTAGCATAATTAGAGCCTTTTTTCAATGTTGTTTTAACGTCTTGTATACCTTTTTTTTCAACCAAGAAATACATACCATGATAACCGCTGGTGTAACTAGCCCTAGTACCTGCATTAACTACTACTTTATCGCCTTTTTTAACTTGCTTTAAGTTTCTTGACAATTCCCCAGTATTTTGATATCTTGCATAAGTATAGGTATGACCATGACTTCTGATTAATCTAGTTCTTCGGCTTGCAGCATTTGCCTTAGCCTTAAACTCTGCTTCAAACCAATCGCCCATGCGTTCTGTTACTTTAGTTTGCATTTCTTTAGCTATGATTGATGTATTAAGTGAATTCATTGCCATGCTTGACCACCTGCACCACAAGGCAAATAAACAGTACCAGTATAATTGTACAAATGGCTATTCTCTGACCAGTTCGTCATATTCCAACCGTTTCGCAAAACATCTCCGACTAGTCCTACAAGTTTATCGTCAACATCTTTAACAGATAAAACAACTTGATAATAGTAACCCATGACAAAGCTCGTATTATCCATTTTAAGCACCTTTGAGTCACTAAGTGACAAATATACCGTCTTGTCTTGTATCGTGTCCTTAACGCCTAAAATAACGTCATTTAAAGGCATTGTAAGTAAATTGTTGTACCAATCTATATAAGAATCAAATTCCATTGCTTACCTCGTTCCCAAATTGAACATAATGACCTTTTAATCTAGTATTTTGTCGTATAGCTAAACTTGCAGCGTGTCGTTCCACCCCTAATTTCCTACACAGTTCTGCGCCTGAATTAAATACTTTACCGTCATAAACTACTGATTTAGAGCGTGCTTTTATGCCATTCTTTCTAAATTTATCGGAAATAGTTCCTCCAGTTTTTTCATTCATTCTACGACTGTTTTCAGAGCGTGTAACATATTCTAAATTAGAAATATCATTATTTAACTTGTTCATGTCTATATGATCAACAGTTAAATCAGACTTACCTTTGAAAGTTTCCATAACAATTCTATGAAGAGGGACATTTTTGCCATTTATTTTAAGTTTTAAATAACCGTAGGCATTAAATGAGGGTTTTAAATATCTATGACTTTTAAAACTATAAACTCTACCGTCAGAAAATACTAAATAATCATTTTTATAAAATTTATAATCTTTCATAGTCCGTTGCTCACGACTCCCTCTAAAATCATCTTGTTATTCTTAGGGTCTCTTTCCCATGTTGTACGCTTGAAAGTTTCGCCTTTTTCGTCCAAGAAATAGTTGAAAATCAAGTCTTCCATTTCTCCGATTCCGTTAAGCTCGTATCTTACGTTTTTACCTAGCCCAATCATAGAAAACTCATCAAGTCTTGTCTGACTAATTCTCTGTTTGACTGCTGGCAAAGTGATAGGCTTTATAACATTAGCTTCTGCACCGTTCTTCTTCTTAACAGTCGTTTCAACTTGCAATGTTACTTGTGAAAATATCATTAAATACCTCCATAATACATTAACTCTTGCAAAGAAGCCAAACGTTTCATTTCAGCATTTCGCCATTGTTCTGCTGGTTCATCAACAATATTAAGCCGACAATAACAAGAGATAAAGTCTTTCACTAATACACTTGTTTCGTCAGCTTTAATACCATTTTTTTCTAGCAATTTAATAGCTATTGAACGGAATAAGATAAGTTTACTATCATAAGCTGTTACTAAAATCGGAATACCACAATAGACTTTAATATAATCTATCATTTACTTCCTCCATTTTATTCTTATGCTACTGTAATTACTGCACCAGCGTTATAAGTTTCAACGTGTCCGCTTGTTAGTGTTTCAACCAAAATCATGTTGCTGTTAGTTTTCCATTCAAAGGCATCAACTTTAGTAAGGTCTTGCATATCAATGTGATATTTTTGGTCTACTAATACAGTAGGTTTAACAGCCTTTGTACCTGTATAAACAATGATTTCATCTACTCCAACTTCTGAAGCAATTTCAGCGTCATCATTTTTAATACGAACGTTAGCATTTGCAGTCGCTTGGCGTAGCTCATCTAACAAAGCTCTGCGGTCTTCCGCTTTAACAATCAAATAGCGACGTCCAGCAGTAGGACGAACAAAGTCAACCGCTTCTTCAATAGCGTCAGCAAATGGAGTTTTGCCAGCTGATTTGGCTTTTGTAGTAATTTTTTTGATTTTTTTGACATCTGCTTCTTTGTCAATTGATTTAAAGCCGTTTGTTCCGTCTCCCTCAACAAGTGCAAGGTCAACAATTTTGTTTACAATAGCTTGTGTAAGTTCTGCTACAATCAAGTTGTAAAGTTCAGAATATGACATTTGAAGTCGTTTAACACGTTCAGCAAGTGATTGCAATTTATAAACCATTACAGGTTCAAGAGTGTCAATAGTGAGTGTAGCTGCCTGCTCTGTTTTTTGTTGTCCGTCTTTGTGAACTTGTGCTTCATTAGCTGAATCAAATGAGCGTGATACAAGCAAAGCACCAACATTTGTAACATGGAAGACTTTGAATACTGGGTTAGTATTTAACAAAGCTGTGTTGATTGACTCAACCAATTTGCGTGGAAGTTGGAAAGTTGTATCTGTGATAGTTACACCATTTTCAGCAAGTTTTGCGTTCCAAGCGTTTTTAATTTCTGATTTACCGGCGTTCTTTTTCAATACATCAAAAAATTCTGTTACAGCGTTTTGTGATTCAATAAAGTTTTTCATTTTAGCTTTTCCTTTTGGTTTTTCTTCCTGTGCGTTAAGTTCATTCTCAATTTTGATAATTTCAATTGAATTTTCTGAAAGTGTTTTTTCTAATTCTTGTACTTTTGGCAAGTCTTCAATTGCGTTTTTTACTTCAAAGCCACTAATTTGAGATTTTAAAGATACATTATTTTCTTTAAGTTCTGCCAAGCGGTTTTGTTTTTCGATTAAATCAGGTTTATTCATATTTCTTTTTAATATCCTCAATTTCTTCCAAAGCGTTACGGCTTTCAATAATTTTGTTACGTTCTTCTGTGAGTTCTTCGCCTAGCGCGTTTTGAATAAATTTTGCGTTAGGGTCTGCTGGTACTGAAACAAGAGAAATCTCTTTAAACTGTGCTTTATTTACAACTAGAGCGTCATTATCATCAAAAGTATAATCTGTGATGTAATAGGCAATTGATAGTGAGTCAAAAGCGCCATTTTCAACAGCCTTATTAATGTTTGGTGCATTGTCATAAAGCGTAAAGTCAGTCAGGTATTTATTAGAAGCCAAATCATAGTAAACTTTTGCGTCTCCGATAACTTCACTTGAGCCTGAACCATGTTCATACAGCAATGGATATCGTTCTCTAGCGAACTCGATACAGTTAGGTGTCAAGACAATACCGTTAAGGTTCTCTACACCAACTTCTGACCCAATACCTTGGAACGACTTAGAACCGTCCTCGTTTTCAGTTACTTTAATTTCAGCACTATTGGTTATTAGTTTCATCTGTGCTTGTTACGTCCTTTCTACTGCCTTGTAAGTCACTTAGGTTTTCAACAGCAACTGCATTAAGGTTTGTGATATAAATATCTCCGCCCTCAATTGGTTGCTCGCCCATTTTAACAAGAAGTTGATTCTGTGTAAAAATGGGAGCGTTAATATTTTCATGATACAAGTCAATTAATTCTTTCAAAGTTGCAAACTTGAATAGCTGGTTATCTACGATTATGCGTTCATAATATAAATTATCCTTATTTATTCGTCTGCGGCCTGTTGAAATCAGTTTATAAGTCAGTTCCTTTTCAAGTTGAATCAGTAAAGGAATGATAGTAGAGTTGTAAAAATAAATTTGTTGTTCTTGCGTAGCAGTACCAAGCAAAATATTTTCATTCATAAAGTAACCTGTCAAAAGTTCCGATTTAATAAGGTCAATTTCATCTTTATTTAAAACAGAATAATCTTTTTTAAGTTCTACAATTTCTGTCTTGTTATCAACTGGAGTTAAACCGTTATAAATAGAACCCTCTTGCATGTTCTTTATTGTTGCTAGAGCTTTTTCTCGATACTCCTGTGTATTATCAATATCAAGAAAAGCATTAATTTTCAACAAGCCACGCAATTTACCTTGTTCCAGCTTAGTTTGAATACTAGCTAGAGCATTATCTAAAATACTTGTGTCTTCATTGATATAAAAAGGACTGATAAGTCTTACTAACTCTTCTGGCTTATATTCTTTTTTATCGTTATCAAAGAGCAAGTCTAATAGATCGCCCGTTTCACTGTCAAATATAGGGTACAGGTCAACATAGCGCGTGCATAGTAACTTTTTAATTACTTTCTGCCAAAACTCCATGCTATTATGTTCGCCCTTAGGGCTCCAATTGAGGACCTCATCTAAATCAGAACCTGCCTTACTAATCAAAGTATCAGATCCAACATCAGATTTTTTATATTTAACATGGTTAAATTCTACTTTTGTTATTTCATTAGCAATTTTATTGTGAATATTAGTTACAAAAGCACTTGTATATTCTACCGCTTCATTTTGCCATGCTGTGACTCTTTGAGTATCATTGTTTAGTTTTCCACGTGAAAATGATACCACTTTTCCGAATAAGTTCAATTTTTCCCCTTTCTACCATAAACTCACGCCCTTCCCTCGTTTATACTCGCCTGTTTTCTTGTTATGGCAAGACTTACAAAGGAGTTGTAGGTTATCAGGGTTCAGCGCTATTTTCCAATCATCAAGGTTTTCCCAAGTTAGTTCTATAATATGGTCTACTTCGTATTTTTTAGCACCGAATGCGCCACATCTTACGCAAGTCATTTTGTCGCGTTGTCTTACATAATCACGAACAGCCAGCCATTCTTTTTTATTGTACCAGCCACTCTCTCTGACAGTATCAACATTATATTTCATCTGATACCAACATTTCTAAAGCCATTGTCAAAGCCACAGTGGGGTCAATTTTATCTTTTTCAAGTTTTTTAGTATACATATAGTCCCCACTTTGTCCGATTTTAACAGCAGTATTGTTTAAAGCCCATTGCATGACTTTTTGGTTATGGATAAGTTTATTTTCCACTAACTTAGATTTCAATAGCTTAATATAGTCGTTCATTGAGAAACCTTGTCTAATTGCTCTTTGGTTATCTCCGTCTTTATCAAAGAAGTAACGCTCAATCAACCCTTTTAAAATTTCGTAGCGTGCTGGGTCATAACCGATTTTTCTAAGTCTGCACCCTGTTTTGGTTCTAAAGTCATTAATATATGGTATCAAGTCATTTACATTTATATATTCCGTATCAAGTAAGATTAATTCTCCCCTGTCAACGAATTCAGTCCATAGCTCTTGTTGTTCTGTGTCCAGTTGCTCATATTGCGACCGTACAGAGAAAGTAAGTGTATGACTGTAAGTTTTACCCTCTAACTCACAAACGAACGATACAGCGGTTAAATCGCCAATTAAGGATAGGTCAATTCCTACATAAGTTCTATTTTTATTAAATACAGATAAATTAAAGTCTGTTAGTTTAGTATCTTGCGGAGTGAAATAGTAAGCTGTATCCTGCATAGGCAAACCCATATTAAACGCTAAGAACTTATTCTGTAACGCTGGATCTCCTTGCGCAAGCTCATACTCTTCAATAACTCCTGACCACTTAGGGACATGACCAATAAGAGGTAAAGCCATAGTCCAATTCTTTTTATCTTTGACCTGCTCATGATTTTCTAGCATGTAAAGCAAGCCGAACGACCTATCATTGTAAAATTCTTCTTCTGATTTGAAGCGTTCAACAAGTTTATCATATAATCCGTCTCGTTTAAGTCCACCTGAAGTGATATAAATACTTTGCCAGTTATCTTGTTTTTGACGTGAACCTTTATTGACTGACTCTGTTATATCTTCGCCATAGGTATGAACTTCATCAAATATATTAAGAGAACTGTTACCACCTTGCGCCCTCAAAGTATCATTTGTTTGCTTTTTGAAAGTTGTTTTAAAAGAAGTAAATTCTAGCCCTTGTTTCGTACTCTTGAAAATCTTATTTTCATTGTATACTCTTAAAGTATCGCTTGCTTCCGTTTGATTCCTAACTTGGTCAAATACGTGTCTAGCCTGTGTATTATCGTATGCAATAACTAAGCTCTCTCCGCCATATTGTCCGCCTAAAATCATCCAGTTAAGCACGCGCGTAGCCATTAAACTAGACTTACCTGATCCACGCCCTAAATTAAGAAAAATCTCATTAACTAGGTTGACCTGAATTCCTTTTTCATCTACCATATCATAGCCTAACATTAACTCATACCACCAACGCTGTGGCGGTAGTAGCTCGATTTTCATCAGGTTGCCAGTAGTCAAATAGAAGTTGTCTTGTATCCATTCAATAGCTTGCGTAACGCGGTCATAGCGATAAATATATTTGTTGTGAATGCGAATCTGCTTCTGAATAGTCTTGCGAATGTACTTATTAATGATAATGCCGTTTTCTTTGTTGTATTCCAACATTTTATTCAAATAATACATTCATTCCCTTTCTATTCGTTTTCAGATATTCTTTTTAAAGACATGTTATAATATTCTTCATTTAATTCAAAGCCGATAAAATTTCGTTCAGTATTTAAGCATGCAATGGCTGTTGTTCCGCTGCCTATGCAATTATCTAATACGGTATCGCCTTCGTTGGTGTATGTTTTGATGAGGTATTCAAATAAGGATACTGGTTTTTGGGTTGGATGAAGTAATTTTATAGTTCTATTAGCTGTTGAAAATTCCTTTATGCTCTTAGGGTATTTTAATTTGCTTTTGTCAGATTTTCTTTTATTGAACTTTTGTAGATTTTCTCCATGGATTAATTTACTGGTTGTGTAACCTCCTCTGCTCCAAACCTTACCTATCTCCATTTGTGGGTTATAAGTAGGTTGTTTTTTATAAAACAGTATTATATTTTCATGTTTCTGTAATGGTTGTTTTTTTGCTAACATTGGATTACTAGCACAAACTTTATCCCATATAATTTCGTATCTAAATAATTTAGGATTACTTATTACTAATTGGCTTGTAAAAGGTTGTTTTCCTGTTAAAACTATTGCTCCATTATCTTTTATAATTCTCTCGTATTGCTCCCATAATGGTATGAAAGGAATAACAATATCCCACTTACACGCTGTTGTTCCGTATGGCAAATCGCACAAAATCATATCAATACTACCGTCAGGAATTTTTTTCATTCCTTCTAAACAGTCCTCGTTGTAAATTTTATTTAATTCAATCATTTAAACCCCTCTGGAACTTCAATTTCTGGCGTTTCGTACTTACTTAGCTTATAGTCATCAAGTTCTTCAATCTTAGCTTTAAGATCATGAGCGCTTGATTCTTCCTGTTGCAATCTCCGCCATTCAGTAGGGTTATAAAGTTCAGGGTTTCCAGCCTTAGCAACCATCATCGCTACCAAGCTATCTTTATCCAGCTCTTTTTCTTTAACCTTTACTTTTTCAACGTTTCCGTCAGCGTCATAGATTGTTTCTGTTTCCTTTAGCGTTCTGACCGTCAGTTTGCTCGCTAAGGCACTTTCAGCTAATTCTAATAGATTCCCCCTAGCAATGCTTTTAGCTTCGTCATACGCCTTTATATTGTCATCTCGCCACTTTCTAAAAGTTTTAGCCGAACAATGTAAACTGGTGTAGATTTCTCTGTCATTACAGCCTGATTCAATTTTATCAATGATTTGACTAAATAGCGGTTCTTCATACATCTTAGGTAAAATTGTGGGTCTGCCACCGTTTTGTGTTTGCATATTGTCCTTTCTTTTAAATGTGGTTATATCGTTTAAAGCCTATATTCTCGTTTCTAAGAACAGCAATAACTTTTGCTTATAAGTTTACCAACTTGGGTAACTATGCTCTCACAAGCCAAAATATTAGCATATAGCCCTATAATTAAGATTTAGCAAAGATTTAGCGAGATTTAGCGAGATTTTGCGAGATTTTGCGAGATTTTGCGGGCCAAAACCGGCCTTTTTGATTTTTTGGGGGATTCGCGGCCGGG
>OLFT01001053.1_pt1 | contig 30871 bp, 25 predicted proteins | sample 1604921 | NCBI WGS metagenome assembly OLFT01 (sample SAMEA3888897, study PRJEB22519) | human gut metagenome | biome: human gut; feature: human-associated habitat; material: faeces | place: Denmark | collected 2013 | reverse complement strand
ATGTGTATATGGAAACAGTGGAAGAAACCTAGAACGAAATATAAAAATCTAGTCAAGCTGGGAATTCCAGAACACTATGCGGCAACAATAGCAAACAGTCGCAGAAAGTATTGGTATATCAGTAATAACAAAGCTGTGATTTGGGCGCTGAATAAAGAAAGACTGATAAACAGTGGCTATTATGATTTAGCCAGAGCCTACCAGTCTGTGCACGTCAACTATTGAAAGCGCCGTATACCGAACGGTACGTACGGTGCTGTGAGAGGACGGCGGTTAGCCACCGCCTCCTACTCGATTGACAGCAATGAGTGCAGGATTCGTATTGATTTTTAATTCCATATGTCGAAATGGAATGATGGAATGTAATAGAAATTGACACTGACATCCTTATACCGTATAGTTATGATGAAAATATACTAAAGACGGTGAAAAAGGAGAGACATATGAAAAAGAGGAAATTTTATTTCAGGACACTTGTGGGGGCAGGTCTGATCGCAGCGGCAGCAGCATTTCCGGCATTTGCGGATAACTGGATTCATCAGGAAAATGGCTGGGTATGTAAAACTGCGGACGGCTATATGCAGACCGGCTGGTATCAGGACAAAAATAACGGGGGAAAATGGTACTATCTGTGGCCGGAGGCAGGAAACCGTCTGGGTTGCATGCAGACGGGATGGCTCCAGAAGGACGGAAAGTGGTATTTTTTTGATACGAGAAGCGGATCCAGCGGAGCGATGCTGACCGGATGGCAGTGGATCGACGGAAAATGTTACTATCTGGATCCGGCAGCCGGCGGAGCGATGGCGATCTCGAACACGCTTTCGGATGGCAGCCGCGTCGGAAGTGACGGCGCCTGGGTTGATGGATCCGGAAATGCTGTTTATCAGGCAGGAAAGGGGATCCCGGGATCCGGAAATACGGTGAATTCCAACACCAATACAAACACTTCCCAGAACCAGTCTTCCGATACCTCAAAGAAATCAAAGAGACCGGCATGGTGGGACAATGAGAACCTGACGGAGGTCCAGAAAGTCGCGAAGGACTTTGTCAATAATTATATCGCGGATGATATGACGGACTTTGAAAAGGAGATGGAGATCATCCAGTACATGGTTCAGAATATCACATACGATTACGACAATTTCCTGGAAGAAACGGTTCCGGGAACTTCCTATGGAACGACAGGAGCGCTTTTATACGGCACAGCGGTATGCGCCGGTTATACAGATACGTTTACGCTTCTCGCGGATGCCTGCGGACTTGAGACGATGGAAGTAAGCGGAGAAGGAAACGGCGTCGGCGGCTGGGGCGGCCATGCATGGAACAAGATCAAACTTGACGGGGAATGGTACCATGTGGATGTGACATGGGAAGATCCGATCATGAATGGAGATCCGGAGAATGGATATGGATACGGAAATCTCCGCAATGAGTATATCAATATCACAGACTCAAAAATGGCGAAAGATCACAGATGGACTGCGAAGGAACCGGCATGCAAGGCGACAAAGTATGGAAGATCAGCAGTTTCCAAATATATGAAGAAGAGATATTAACAAAATCAAGAAAGATTCCTGACTTAATTGTATAAAGTAATAAACTGCGGAGGTTCCTGATCTGGAACGCAGGGCAGCAGGAATTGCGGATTTTGCCGGTGCAGAACACAATGTACCGGCAAAATCCGGCAATCTGAAATTGTAAATGCCAGTGCACGATTAAATGCCATATCCGCAATTGTGTAATTGACAATTCTTTTCAAACACGCTATAATGAGAGTCTATCGGAGAATGCGCGGATGTGGCGGAACTGGCAGACGCACCAGCCTTAGGAGCTGGCGGGCAACCGTGGGGGTTCAAATCCCTTCATCCGCACTCTTCTGTAGAACAAAAAGATACTCATGTAACTGTGACGATACAATACAGTTACGGACTTACCAGAATAAGGGAGTAGTCGGCGCCGGAAAGCGCAGTAGGGTCAACATACTGGAAATGTTCCTGGCTTTACTTGAAATGATGAGACTTATCTGTCGAAAATGACAGAGAGAGTCTCTTTTTTGTTTAAGAGGAAATCCCGATGGAACGTTCTGTTAAACAAAAAGGCACTGCATGCCTGAGATGCGCAATGTGCGAGGCGGAAGGATCGCACAGGAAAGCGGATTCCTTTTTATCAGAAAAAATAAGCAATTTTTAGGAGGAACATGACTTATGGGACTTTTAGAGCTTTTTATCCTTGCTGTGGGGCTGTCGATGGACGCTTTCGCTGTGTCTGTCTGTAAGGGCTTGTCGGTGACGAAAATGGAACCGAAGCATGCGCTGCTCTGCGGCGCTTATTTTGGCGGATTTCAGGCGCTGATGCCGGCACTTGGCTATCTTCTGGGAAGCCAGTTTGAATCCATGATCACCCAGATCGACCACTGGATCGCCTTTGTGCTTCTCGGGATCATTGGATCAAGCATGATCAAAGAATCCAGGGAGGACGAAGAGGAAGAGGTCAGCGCGAGCTTTGATGTGAAGACCATGCTGGCGCTGGCGGTTGCGACGAGTATCGATGCTCTCGCGGTGGGAGTCACCTTCGCGTTTCTCCATGTAAATATCGTCTGGGCGGTGACCTTTATCGGCTGTACGACGTTTGTCCTGTCAGCAATCGGGGTAAAGGCCGGTAATGTATTTGGGATGAAATATAAGTCGAGGGCGGAGTTGGCCGGCGGAGTGATCCTGATACTCATGGGGATCAAGATCCTGCTGGAGCATCTGGGATTCCTCGGATAATATGAGATACAAATAGACCTCCGGGATTCTTGACAATGGTTTGACAGACCGATATAATGAGTGAGTATCCGAGAAGCGTACAGCAGTGTACGATGAGCATTGTATACATCAGGGTTCGGCATCATTTGATGCGGACCCTGTAACTATGTTGACATAAGCATGGAAAACGATTCTAATTTTCCGGAAAGTTGAAAAAATATGGAAAAGAGAAACACAAACAGACAGAGAGAATATCGGGACGATTACCGCCAGCATTCCCCGGCGTGGATCCGGGCACAGCGCAGGAAGAGAAAGCGCATTATAAGACGGCGGATCATGATCGGCAGTGCGGTGATCTGCATCGTGCTGATCGCGGGCATGATCCGGATCTTTTCCGGCGGAAAGAGCCATGGAAAAGAGACAGAGGCGGGAGCCATAGAGGAATCCACATTCCAGGCATCCGATATCAGCGTAAATGGAATTTCCTTAAAGGGAATGACGCGAAGTGAGGCGAAGGCCGCAATTGAAAAAGAATATCCGTGGAAGGTGACGATCACCTACAACGGGGAGAGCATCGACGCGGAGAACCTGATCGACTCCGATCTTGACGCGTTTTTAGATGGGATCTGCACGGGAAAGGCAGAGGGAGAGTATACCTTCGCGGTTGAAGACTCTGAGGATCTGCAGTCCGCTGCGGCAGAGGCAGCGGCGGACGCGGCGGCGAAGTGGGATGTGAAGGCAAAGAACGGTTCTATCTCCGAGTATGACGCTGCGACAGATAAGTTCCTGTTTGCGGACGGAACTCCGGGCAAGGCTGTGAACCAGGAGAAGCTTATAAAGGATCTTGTGGAGGCTGCGACAAGCGGAAACTATGACGCCGTGATACAGGCTGAGGTCAATGAGAGCCAGCCGGAGCTTTCCGCAGCGAAGGCGAAGGAGCAGTATAAGACTCTTTCTACGTTTACGACGGAGACGACCGCCAACGAGAAGAGAAATACGAACGTAAAGCTCGCGGCCAAGGCTATCAACGGAACCATCGTGCAGCCGGGTGAGGAATTTTCCTTTAATAAGGTCGTTGGTCCGCGTACTGCGGAAAAAGGTTATCAGGAGGCCGCTGCGTACAGCGGTGGCGAGGTCGTACAGGAACCGGGCGGTGGTGTCTGCCAGGTATCTTCCACGATGTACCGTGTGGCATTTCAGTCCGGTATGCAGATCACGTTCCGAAGATCTCATACCTTTGAGCCGAACTACGTAACTCCGGGACAGGATGCGGCCATCAGCTGGGATATTCCGGATTTCCGGTTTATCAATACATCAAAGGCGGCCATCGGTATCCGCGCGAACTACAGCAACCGGAAGATGACAGTCTCCTTCTACGGAGTACCGGTTCTGGAAGATGGAATCACCTGGAGTCTGGAGTCCGAGAAGACGGATGAGCTTCCGCCGCCGGAGCCGACCTATGTGGAAGACCCGACGCTGGATCCGGGCACCGAGGTGACACAGAAGGCAGCGACGAACGGCAGCCGCTGGGTTACCTATAAGATCGTTTCAAAGAACGGAACCGTTATCGAGAAGACAGAAGATCACGCGAAAACCTACAAGGGACATGCAGCTGTGATCCGCAGAAATACGGGAACCGTGAAGGTTTCACCGGATGAGACATCCGCAGTGGAGTCCACGTCCGCGGCAGCCGTAGACGGAATGCCGGACGGATATGTTCCGGGCGAGAGTGTCGCGCCGGAGAGTTCCGCCGCCGCGACAACAGCCGCCGGTTCTTCCGGCACATCGACGACAGCGGCGTCCACCGGTGGCTCTGAGACAAAGGGCACACACAGTGAGACAACGGCTGCATCGACGACAGCGGCAGCGACTGAGGCGGCGACGACGGCTGCACCGGCGACAGAAGCATCGACGGCAGCCGCACCAAACGGTCCGGGTGATGAAACATCCGCAGCTGCATCGGCGGAAGCCATTGGAAATATTGCGGGATTTCCGGGAAATTAAATAGAGAGAATAAAGAAAACGCACATCATGCTTTCAATTACCTTAATTATATGGGAGAAAGAAGATGTGCGTTTTGATTTAGTGTGAGAGAACGAGATGTCGCGGAGCGTAAACGAAAGAAAAGAGGTGTCCCAAAGGATACCTCTTTTCTTTAGCTTTTGTAAAAGCACGAGACGGGATTCGAACCCGCGACCCTCGCCTTGGCAAGGCGATACTCCACCACTGAGCCACTCGTGCGTATCAGGTTACCCTCATGATAGCATGGATCTTTTGAAGTGTCAAGATAAGAAAAGTGTGGTATACTGTGGAGGATATGAAAAAATTTACTGGTCAGGTCAGCACATGGAAGTAAAAGAGAGGAAAAAACATTGGAAACATCAGTAAGATCAAAGGAAATGGACATGTTAAACGGAGGACTGGCAGGAAAACTGATCCTGTTTTCGATACCGTTAGCGTTCAGCAGTATTTTGCAGCAGCTGTTTAATTCAGCGGACGTTGCTGTTGTGGGAAGATTTGCGGGAGATCAGGCGCTGGCGGCCGTGGGAAGCTGTGTGGCGCTGGTTGGAATTTTTGTGAACCTGATCGTTGGCCTCGCAGTGGGACCGAATGCGGTCTTAGCCAACCTTATAGGCCAGAAGAACCGGAATAAGATCAACAGCATGGTCCACACGATCCTGACCTTCGGTGCGGTTCTCGGAATTGCGCTTCTCGTGATCGGAATGCTGGTGGCAAGAATGGTCCTTGTGGCATCCGGAACGCCGGAGACAGTGCTGGATCAGGCACTCTTATATATCAGGATCTATTTTGTGGGAATTCCGTTTATGGTGGCGTACAACTTTGGTGCTGCCATTGTCAGAAGCTACGGTGATACGAGGAGACCAATGTGCTACCTTATCGTGTCCGGCGTGCTGAATGTAATTTTAAACCTGCTCCTTGTAATCGGATTCCATCTGGGAGTTGCGGGCGTTGCCATCGCCACGGTGATCTCCAACGTGGTCAGCACATTCCTCATTATCTCCCATCTGTACCGCAGGAATGATGAGTTCAGCTTCCGGTTTGACAGGATGCGGATCGATACAAATGAGCTGAAAAAGGTGCTGGCGATCGGTATCCCGGCAGGAATTCAGGGTGCGATCTTTTCTGTTTCCAACGTGTTTATCCAGAGCGGGATCAACATGTTCGGTGAGGCGGCCATCGCGGGTTCATCCCTGGCACTGAATTTTGAGTATTTTACATATGATATTGCAGGTGCATTTGCCCAGGCGGCGGTTACATTTACAAGTCAGAATTTTGGTGCGGGCAACATGAAGAGATGCAGAAAGATCTTCTGGCTCTGCCTGCTCTTTGGATTCGGATTTACGGAGATCCTCAGCGTGATCTTTATCGTGTGGGAAGATTTTTTCGTCAGCATCTATACGACGAGCGCTGCGGTGGCGGCATACGGGATCATACGAATGGATCGTGTGTGTGCCTTGGAAGGTTTAACTGCGACATATGAGGTTGCCAGTTCCTGCCTGCGAGGAACTGGAAAGTCCCTGGAGCCATCCGTCATCACGATTCTTGGTACGGTCGTATTTCGCCTGATCTGGCTCACAACGATATTCCGCATGTTCACGACTTATGATATGTTGATGAATGTGTATGTGGCGTCCTGGCTGTTTACGGGATGTTCAATGTTCGTGGTCTACTTCTTCCATATGAGGAAGATAGATAAGCTGTTAGGGGCGAGATAGAGAGAAATCTGTTACTGTCTGCACAGTGCGTAAATAATAGAGAAGCGTTTTCCTGAGGGATATCTGTTGATGAGATGACCGGACAGGAGAACGCTTTTTAAAATGATGCGCACTCGCGCGAAGATGTAGATTGTCGCAAGCGATCACGCGAGGCACATTCTTTTTCATATATAGTGGTTAAAGACTGGCAGATTGGATGATATGGTTGAGAAGTTAGAAGCCAGTTGAAATGGTTTTCCGGCTTATAAGTGAATGATCTTCGCCCCCAGAAGCTCTGCGGCGTCCTCCGAATGGGTAGCAATGATCAGGAGCTTTCCGGCACAGAACTCTTTGACCATGTCGATCGTGAGCTGCCTTGTATCGGCGTCCAGTCCGGTAAACGGCTCATCCATGAGAATGATCTCAGACGGTGCGAGGATCGCGCGCAGGATCGCGACACGCCTCTTCATGCCGCCGGAGAATTCACAGACGGGCTTATTCAGGGCATCTTCCGGAAGAAGACGGAGCAGGTATGCGGTCAGAGCTTCGTTGGAATATCGCTTTCCAAGAGCGAAGCGGAGATTTTCAATGGCGGTATAGCATTCCAGAAGACGGTTTTCCTGAAAAACAGCGGAGATCAGGGGACGCATCCCACGGATCCTGCAAGGATCAGATTTTGATACCGTGCCGGAAGATGCTTTTATATCGTTATTTCCGGGATTCTCTGTCGGTGTGCCGAACAGGATCACACCGGAATCCGGCTTTTCAAGTCCGAGGATCAGACGGAACATTGTAGTCTTTCCGTTTCCGGATGGTGCCATCAGACAGTAGAAAGTTCCGGAGGAAAATTCCAGGGAGAGATCGGAGAGAACCGGCTGCCCGTCGTAGGATTTGGTGACGGAGCGGAGTGTGAGGGCAGTGTCATTTTTTTTATTTATCGGACTCATTCACATCAGCCCCCTTTCCGGCACATTTCTTCAGAATCCACAGAAAACCTTTCTCAAACAGACTGCTCACAAGAATGATGACAACCGTCCACGCGAAGAGCTCCGCGGTGCTGAGATAGATCTTCGCGAGATACAGTCCCTCGCCGATGGAACCGTCCGGCACACCGATGACTTCGGCGGCGATCCCGGACTTAAATCCCATGCCGAGGGCGGTGCGGCAGGCGCTTTTTAAGTACGGGTAGAGTGCTGTGCGGTAGATATAGAGCGCCCGGCGGATAAACGGGACGTGGAAGACTTCCGCCATCTCTAAAAGCTCCCGGTCCGCAGATATCAGCCCGGCTTTCGTGTTCACATGGATCATGGGATAGACCACGAGGAACGAGATAAAGACGGAGAGGTTTTTAGAGCCGGTCCAGATCAGCGCCAGGATCACGAAGGAAGCGACGGGAACCGTCTTCATGAGCTGCACCGGTGGCTCTAAGAATTCGTCCACGATAGGAAAACGATACGCCAGAGATCCGGTGAAAAGTCCAAGAAAAAATGCCAGAAAGAATCCGATGCTGATCCGCCAGAAAGAAAACGCGATGGCGGACCAGAAATCCGGGAGCAGGATCTGCTCACAGAGCGCCCGCAGCGTATCGACAGGTCCCACAAGGAAAATATGATTCCGGATCAGGGAGGCAGCGGTCTGCCAGAGGATGATCCAGAACAGGATGATCGAGAGTCTGCGGAGAAATCCGGAAAAACGATGATCCATGGTGGCTGTCTCCTTCCATAAAGTGTAATAAAAATCAATGCTGTTTTCCAGCGGTTGAATTTCTTCATGTAATCGTAATAATAAAATTATAGTAACTATTCAGTGCCTTCATAGTTACGTGCAAAAATCCATTCCAGATCAGCTTCGCTGATGGGATTTTTGCCTTCCAGCCTATGTTTTCTTACGGTCAGCGCAGCAAGTGCGCAGACCTACTGAACAGTTACAAATTATAACAGATATTTCTCATGGCTCAAGCTATTAATCTGACTTATGTAAACTAAATTCCGTGAGAATAAACGAAGATATAGAAATGAGGTATGACTGTTTTGCCAGCCATACCTCGTTTTTCACAGTCGGCATGAATGCTTGTAACTGTTGAGAACTTTCACAGTCACAATTACTTTACATAGTAGAAGCTATCATCCGGCAGCTCACCGCCGACGGAGGCCGGGTTCTGGTCGTACAGAGCCTGAAGGTAACCGGAAAGTGCTGTTTTCATCTCATCACCGGAGATAAAGGTGATGTTGCAGTACGGAAGCGCTTTTTTCGCGATCGGAGCCTTTGCGACGATCTCAGCCTTTGCGATGAGCTCGGCTGCGGCATCCGGATCCTCCGCGGTGAAGGCGATGGATGCCTCATGTTCCTGTAAGAATGTATCGACGAGATCCTCGTGCTCCTTTAAGAAATCATTGTTTACAATGGTAACACCTGTTACAAGACGGCTTCCGGAACCTTCGCCCTGGACATTATCCCACTCTTTTGTGAGGTCCATGATGATGGAGAGCTTTTCGTTCTGGGCGAGAGCGGCAGTTACGAACGGCTGCGGAAGAAGACCGATGGCGTTCGGATCCTCAGCGAGGACGGAAGCAACCTCAGATGCCTCGGACTTGAATTCAAGAGTTACATCATCCTCTCCGAGTCCTGCGGCGGAGAGCACATAGCGGAGTGCGTATTCCGGAGTAGTTCCCTTTCCCGGAAGATATACGGTCTTTCCCTTTAACTGATCAATCGTTGTCACGGAGCTGTCGGCAGATACGAAGTAGAGAACGCCGAGAGTATTGATATCGATCACGGAGATATTTTTGTTGGTCTTATTGTAGAGAACGCTTGCGACGTTCGCCGGAAGTAGGGCGATATCGACTTTTCCGCCTGCGACCATGGCGGTCATCTCGTCAGCTGCGGTGACCATAGTGAATTCGTAGCTGTTCTCGGACTCCTCGTTTGCGGCCTCATCCATGAGCTTTACAAGTCCCATGGTTGTCGGACCCTTTAAACCGCCGACACGGACAACGGTCTCCTCGCCGGTGTTTTCAGCGGCGGACTCGGAAGCGGCTTCCGTTGTGGTTTCCTCAGCGGCAGTCGTTGTCTCCTCCGCGGAAGAAGCGGCAGCTGTTGTTTCGGTTTTGGATGATGAGCAGCCTGCAAGGAGAGATCCCGCGATCGCGGCAGCCATCATGACGGATAACATTTTTCTCATAACTTAGTTCCTCCTGAAAAAAATCTGACAGACACGGGTCTTGTCCCACTGTCTGCGTGAATGATAAATCCCCGGTATGCACACGAAAAGAGCATACCGGGGATCCTGAATATGACAGATATTCCCGTATCAGATTCTTTTCGTCTTTTCCCTCAGGACAGTTGACCTTTGGGGTTAGCACGACCGAACTAAATAGAATATATCATGGGGAGTTAGGAATGTCAATCCAACATGAGACTGGGGAAAACATGTTTTAAAGGCGAAGGCTGCATATGCCAAACCGAAAATAATCGGAAACGGAGTGGCGGGAAAGAGGCGGAACCGGAACCTGACTTTGTGAAAAAAAGAGACAAAGAAAGCGGTGCTGGACAGCCGCATACTGCGAACAAATATCCGACACAGAAAGACAGAAAAACCCAGGAAAATACAAGAAATTTCGCTGCCTGTACTTTATTGTATACAATTTAAGAAAATAAGGTTTTTCCCCGGAATGCGTTGGATTATATACAATTTCCGACTTGCTTTGCAAAGGGGGATATGCGATAATATGATGCGAAAACATTAAAAATTAAGGTAAGATAGAGGATTCAAAATTTAGGAGGAAATGGTATGAAAACCAACGATGAGGCACTGCTTAAGATCAAGTATAACGTGCTGCGCACAGTTTCCAGGCTGGCTTTTGAAGGCAGACTCGAGGAAGAGAGAGACAATATCCCGTTCAAACTGATCCCGGGTCCAAAGGCACAGTTCCGCTGCTGTGTATACAAGGAGAGAGAGATCATCCGTCAGAGAATCCGTCTCGTGGAGGGAAAATGTCCGAGTGACAAACAGAGCGACAATATCATTCAGGTCATCTCTTCTGCATGTGAGGAGTGTCCGATCACAAGATTCGTTGTAACCGATAACTGTCAGAAATGTATGGGTAAAGCCTGTCAGAACGCATGTAACTTTGGTGCGATCTCGATTGGCCGTGACCGTGCCCATATTGATCCGAGTGTCTGTAAAGAGTGCGGACGCTGTGCTCAGGCATGTCCGTACAATGCGATCGCTGAGCTGATCCGTCCGTGCCGCCGTGCATGTCCGGTAGATGCGATCACAATGGATCCGGAGACCGGAATCTGTCAGATCGATGAAAAGAAATGTATCCAGTGCGGTGCCTGCGTAAGAAGCTGCCCGTTCGGTGCAATTTCCTCCAAGGTATATGTTGTACAGGTGATCGAAGCGATCAGGGCCGGCAGGAAGGTCGTTGCCATGGTTGCTCCGGCTGCTGAAGGTGAGTTCGGCCAGGATATCACAATGGAGAGCTGGCGTACTGCATTAAAGAAGGTTGGCTTTGCCGATATGGTAGAGGTTGCTGCCGGTGCTGATATGACAGCAGCTTACGAGGCAATGGAATGGGCAGAGGCATTTAAGGAAGGCAAGAAGATGACGACCTCCTGCTGTCCGGCATTTGTAAATATGATCAAGAAACACTACCCGACTCTGATCGATAATATGTCCACAACGGTATCCCCGATGTGCGCGGTATCCAGAATGTTAAAAGCGATCGATCCGGAGACAGTTACCGTATTTATCGGACCGTGTATGGCAAAGAAGTCTGAGGCGGCTGACAAGTCCATCGAGAACAATGCGGATTATGTTCTGACCTTCGGTGAGGCCATCGAAATGCTGCGCGGAAAAGAAGTTGAGCTTGAGCCGGCTGAGGAGACAAAGCAGGAAGGCAGTGTCTTCGGAAAACGCTTTGGCAATGGCGGCGGCGTGACAAACGCAGTGATCGAGTGCTTCAAGGAAAGAGGCGAGAGCGCAGATGTTAAGGTTGCGCGCTGCAGCGGTGCGGCTGAGGTTAAGAAAGCCCTTCTTCTTCTCAAGGTCGGCAGACTTCCGGAAGACTTCATTGAGGGTATGATGTGCCAGGGCGGCTGCGTAGGCGGACCGAGCAACATGAAACAGGAGATGGCATTCAAGAAAGACCGCGACGCTGTGATTGCGAAGGCAGACGGCCGCGGAGTATGGGAGAACTTAAAGAATTACGATATGGATTCCTTCTCTATGCATCGCAGCTACGAGAAGCCGGAGGCTTAATGTAGGTTTACATAACATATGAATATGGCAGGGTGTCCGGCTGGGGCTGGCGGACACCTGTGAACAAAAGAACAGCATATATTTTCTGGAGAATTTCTGGAAGGTATATGCTGTTTTGATGTCATGGATTCGGGGGGTGTCGGCTTAACAGCGGAAAAATGTGACCTGCAGCAAGTGCTCATGCCTGGGTGAACGGAAGATGGTACTATCTGAACGCGGACGGAGATATGGCGATCGGCTGGATCCTTGTGAACGGAGTCTGGTATTACCTGAATCCGATGGCAGGAGTCCTTGATCCGGGTGGAAATCCGATACCGGAGGGCGCAATGTACGTAAGTGCTGTGACGCCGGATGGCTATCATGTCGGAGTATCCGGGGCGCTGATCGGAAGATAACAGACAGCGGCAGGTATCGAAAATGATATCTGCCGCTGTTTTTATGTTCTTTATCCAGGTTCGATAAGAATCCCACCTTTTTCAGGTGGTAGTAACAGCAAATTCGTCTCAGTGGAAGTCAGTTTTCGACTGAGACGAATTTGTATTTAGAAGCTTATGGTATGTGGATTACAACCGGCACTTATTGACCCGCTTGGAAGAAAGCTCTTCCACCTTTTTTAACGTCTTCGCCAGATTTGGATCCACATATTCCTCTTTTTCGAGGTTTTTCTGAGCTGTGGAAAGCATCAGCTTGATACGGTTTAACTGGTTTACCTCACTGGCCCCCGGATCATAGTCGACGGCGATGATGTTTGCCTTGGGGTTCGCGTAGCGAAGCTCCTTGATGACACCTTTTCCGACGATATGGTTCGGCAGGCAGCCGAAAGGCTGAACGCAGACGATGTTGTTGACACCGCTCTTGATGAGCTCCAGCATCTCACCGGTCAGGAACCAGCCTTCACCGGTCTGGTTTCCGAGGGAGACAAAGCCGTTTGCCATCACTGCCAGATCCTTGATCCTTGACGGCGGAGTGAAGTGGGTGCTCTTTTCGAGAGCGATCCTTGCGGCCTTTCTCATGTACTCTAAAAGGGAGATCGCCATGTTGCAGAGATGCGCCGTGGAGCGCTTCATTCCCAGATTATCTGCCTTGAAGTTGCTGTTGTAGAAGCAGTAAAGCAGGAAATCCATGAGATCCGGCATTACCGCCTCAGCACCCTCGGACTCTAAGAGCTCCACGATATGGTTGTTGGCGGTCGGTGAGAATTTGACGAGGATCTCTCCGACGATTCCGACCTTCGGCTTGTGGACATTCGTGCGCTCTAAGTTATCGAAGTCGTGGATGATGCCGCGGATATTCTTCACAAAGGTCATCATTCCGGCGCTCTTTGTGGAGAGTGCTTTGACACAGATCTTCTTCCATTTCTCGTGGAGCGCATTTGCGGAGCCTGGAACGGCCTCGTAAGGTCTTGTAGCGTAGAGAACACGCATAAATACATCACCGTATACAACAGCCTGAAGAGCCTTCACAAGCATGGACGGCGTGTAGGTGAAGCCCGGATTCGTCTCCATACCGTTCGCGTTGATGGAGATGACCGGGATCTGCGCCATTCCGGCTTTTTCCAAAGCACGGCGGATAAATCCAATGTAGTTCGACGCACGGCAGCCGCCTCCGGTCTGGCTCATGAGGACGGCCGTGTGGTCGAGATCATACTTTCCGGACAGCAGGGCATCCATGATCTGTCCGATGACGATCAGGGACGGGTAGCAGGCGTCATTGTTTACATATTTTAATCCCGTATCCACGGCTGTCTTGTCATCGTTCTGGAGAACGACGAGGTTGTAGCCGAAGCTGCGGATCGCCGGTTCGATGAGCTCGAAGTGGATCGGGGACATCTGCGGGCAGAGCAGCGTGTAGTTCTTTTTCATCTCCTTCGTGAAGATCATACGGTTGTAGGAGCTGGACACGATATTTCTCGTGTAGCGGCGCTCCTCGCGGACACGCAGGGCGGAGATGAGGGAACGGATACGGATCCTTGCGGCTCCGAGGTTGTTGACCTCGTCGATCTTTAAGACCGTATAGATCTTCCCGGATCGGGTGAGAATATCACTGACCTGATCGGTGGTCACGGCGTCGAGACCGCAGCCGAAGGAGTTTAGCTGGACGAGATCCAGATTGTCCTGTGTCTTTACAAAGGCCGCCGCCGCATAGAGGCGGGAGTGGTACATCCACTGGTCGGTTACCACCAAAGGCCGTTCCACCCTTCCAAGGTGGGAGATGGAATCCTCCGTGAGGACAGCGAAACCGTAGGAGGTGATCATATCGGCGATGCCGTGGTTGATCTCCGGATCGATGTGGTACGGACGTCCCGCAAGGACGATACCGTGTTTTCCGGTATCTTTTAAGTACTGTAAGACTTCCTCGCCTTTCTTCTCCACATCGGTTCTCGCCTGGGCGAGTTCATTCCAGGCCTTTTTAGCGGCCTTCTTCGTCTCGGATTCCGGAATATCGAATTCCTTCTTAAAGACTTCCTGAAGCTGCCTGGAAAGGATCTCTTCGCTTGTGAACGCCATGAACGGATTTAAGAACTTCACGTTCTTTTCTTTTAATTCCTCCATGTTGTTCTTGATGTTCTCCGAATAGGAGGTTACCATCGGGCAGTTGTAGTGGTTTCCGGCACCCGGAACTTCTTTCCGCTCATACGGGATACACGGATAGAAGATAAATGGAACATCGCGCTTGATCAGCCAGGAAATATGGCCGTGTGCGAGTTTTGCCGGGTAACATTCAGACTCACTCGGGATCGTCTCGATGCCCAGCTCGTAGATCTGGTGGCTGGACTGTGGGGACAGCATCACGCGGAAGCCGAGCTCCTTAAAGAAGGTTGCCCAGTACGGGAAGTTCTCGTACATGTTGAGGACCCGCGGGATTCCCACAACGCCGCGGGTCGCCTTGTCGGCTGTCAACGGCTCATAGTCGAAGAGTCTGTGATACTTCCATGTAAAGAGGTTCGGGATGTCACGTTTTGCCTTTTCCACGCCGAGACCGCGCTCACAGCGGTTTCCGGAAATATACTGACGTCCACCCTCGAACCGGTTGATCGTCAGGACACAGTGGTTTACGCATCCGCGGCAGCGGCTCATGGTTGTCGTGTAGGTCAAATTGATCATATCGTCCAGAGAGAGCATCGTCGTCTCATGGGGACGGTGCATGTAACGCTCACGGGCGATCAGTGCCGCGCCGAAGGCACCCATGATACCTGCGATATCCGGGCGGACGGCATTGCAGCCGGAGATCCGCTCGAAGCTTCGGAGGACTGCGTCATTGTAGAAGGTTCCGCCCTGTACAACGACGTTCTTTCCGAGATCACCGGCGGAAGTGATCTTGATGACCTTAAACAGGGCATTCTTGATCACCGAGTAAGCGAGGCCGGCGGAGATATCCGCAACGGAAGCGCCTTCTTTCTGCGCCTGTTTTACGTTGGAGTTCATGAATACGGTACATCTCGTTCCGAGATCCACCGGATTCTGGGCAAAAAGTGCCGCCTTTGCGAAATCCTGAACGCTGTAGTTTAAGGATTTTGCGAAGGTCTCGATGAAGGAACCGCAGCCGGAGGAACATGCCTCGTTGAGCTGGACACTGTCCACGGTGCCGTCCTTGATGCGGATACATTTCATATCCTGACCACCGATATCGAGGATGCAGTCTACGGACGGATCGAAGAATGCCGCCGCGTAGTAGTGGGAGATCGTTTCGACCTCGCCCTCATCCAGCATGAAGGCCGCCTTTAAGAGGGCCTCGCCGTAGCCGGTGGAGCAGGAGTAGGCGATCTTTGCGCTGTCCGGAAGCAGGGACTTGATCTCCTTTATGGAAGAGATCGCGGTCGCCAACGGACTACCGTTGTTGCTGCTGTAAAAGCTGTAGAGCAGGGAACCATCCTCGCCGACGAGTGCCACCTTCGTTGTGGTGGAACCGGCATCGATTCCTAAGAATACATTTCCCTCATAGGTGGCGAGGTCGCCGCGGCGGACCTTGTACTGGTCATGGCGGTCGGTGAATTCCTTATAATCTGCCTCATCCTTAAATAAAGGCTGCATTCTCTTTACTTCAAATTTCATCTTGATGCCGCCGGAAAGATCTGCGATCAGCTTGTCAAGAGAGAAGATCTCCGCGTGATCCTTCGCATTCATGGCAGCGCCGACGGCAGCGAAAAGATGGGAGTGGTCCGGGGCGATGATCGCATCACCGGTTAAATTTAAGGTGCGGATAAAGGCGTTTCGAAGCTCCGGTAAAAAGTGCAGCGGACCGCCGAGGAACGCTACATTTCCGCGGATCGGTTTTCCGCAGGCAAGACCGCTGATGGTCTGGTTTACAACCGCCTGGAAAATAGAGGCTGCAAGATCCTCACGGGTCGCACCGTCGTTGATCAGCGGCTGGATATCAGACTTTGCGAACACGCCGCAGCGGGCAGCGATCGGGTAGATCGCCTTATAATTCTTTGCATATTCATTCAGACCGGCAGCATCCGTCTGTAATAAGGAAGCCATCTGGTCGATAAAGGAACCGGTACCGCCGGCGCAGATTCCGTTCATACGCTGGTCGATTCCGCCTGTAAAGTAGATGATCTTCGCGTCCTCGCCGCCGAGCTCGATGGCGACGTCGGTCCGCGGAGCGTAGTCCTGGAGCGCGGTAGCAACCGCTACGACTTCCTGGACAAATGGAATATGTAAGTAACCCGACAGAGTGAGTCCGCCGGAACCTGTAATATTGGGCCGTAAAGAGAGTTCACCGAGTTCTCCCTTACACTTTTTCAGAAGCGAGGCCAGGGTTTCCTGGATATTGGCGTAATGCCGCTCATAATCCGCGAATAAAATTTTGTTGTTGTCGTCGATCACGGCAACTTTTACTGTAGTGGAACCGATATCGATTCCAAGACGATAGCATTGATTCATACGAGCGGGGAGTTCTCCCCATACCTCCTTTTCAACAGAAAAAAACGAGCCGTCCGCAAAAAGCAGGCAGCCAGCCGGAATGCGGGCATCAACATGCCGAACCGTTCAGCCATACAATTTTCTGCCGAAATCGGCACATAGCTGAACTGTTATGTCAAAATTCCGCACCTAGTATAACACATTAAAAAAGGAAATACAATTGACGGAACTGGCATCTTGAGGTTAAAAACGGTTAAAATTCTGTAAAGAATGTGTAAAGATTTTAGAAGAATGCGTTGAGGGGATGGATAGACATTCCAGTAACGATATCATAAAGCGTTTGACAAAAGAAACGGTTGGGAATTATAATACGGGGCGTAGGAGAAATAGATATTTCTATTAGGAAAGGAAAGCTTCAATGAATTTTATGAACAAGATGGAGCGGAAATTCGGACGGTACGCGATTCCGAATCTCATGTATTATATCGTGATCCTGTATGCGGTGGGCGTACTGGTCCAGATGATGGCACCGGCATTCTACATCCAGTACCTGATGCTGGATGCGAGGGCGATCCTTCACGGACAGATCTGGCGGGTTGTTACATTTATGATCTGGCCGCCGTCCGGCAGTCTTTTCTTCAACCTGATAGCGATCTACCTTTACTACAATCTGGGAATGACTCTGGAGCGGGTTTGGGGAACCTTCCGGTTTAACGTGTACTTTTTTATGGGTGTGATCGGTCATGTCCTTGCGGCGCTGCTGATCTACATCATTACAGGGCAGGTCTATATTCTCACCACAGATTATCTGAACTTTTCCCTGTTTTTTGCATTTGCGGCCACATTCCCGGAAATGCAGTTTTACCTGTTTTTTGTACTTCCGATCAAGGCGAAGTATCTGGCACTTTTTGATGGACTTTACTTCGTCTATGGATTCCTTTTCGGCGGCATGTCGCAGAGAATTGCGATCGTTATGTCTTTACTTAATTTTATCGTATACCTCTTCATGTCCAGGGGGAGCCGTCTGAATCCAAAGGAAATTCGGAGAAAACAGGTCTTTCACTCACAGATGCGCGAGGCGCAGAAGACAGCGGAAAAGATCGGACGCCACCGCTGTGCTGTTTGCGGACGTACGGAGGAGGACGACCCGAATCTTGTATTCCGCTACTGCTCCAAGTGCGAAGGCGACTATGAATACTGTCAGGACCACCTGTATACCCACAAACATGTAACAAAAGGCGGGATGGATCCAAGACAGGCAAACAGCAATCAGGAGGCATAACATGAAGAAAACAAAAATTATCTGTACCATGGGACCGAACAGCGATGACAGAGAGGTCATGAAACAGCTGCTCTTAAACGGAATGGATGTTGCCCGTTTCAACTTCTCCCACGGAACACACGATGAGCAGAGAGCCCGCTACAAACAGCTCCGCGAGGTAGCGGAAGAGGTTGGAAAACCGGTAGCAGCTCTTCTTGATACAAAGGGACCGGAGATCCGTACCGGTGTTTTAAAGGACGGAAAGAAGGTAACACTGACAGCAGGCGAGGAGATCATCCTTACAACAGAGGATATCGTCGGTGACGCAAAGAGAGTCCACATCAACTACAATGGCTTAAATGAGGACGTAAAAGAGGGAAACGTGATCCTGATCGATGACGGTCTGATCGAGCTCCATGTTGAGCGTGTCGAGGGAACCGAGATCTACTGCAGGATCATGAACGGCGGCGAGCTCGGAGAGAGAAAGGGCGTAAACGTCCCGAACGTAAAGATCAAGCTTCCGGCATTAACAGATAAAGATAAGGAAGATATCCGTTTCGGTATCGAGCTTGGGTTCGACTATATCGCGGCTTCTTTTATCCGTTCCGCAGACGCGATCCGTGAGATCCGCCAGATGTTGGATGAGGGCGGTTCCTCAATGGGAATCATCGCGAAGATCGAGAACGCTGAGGGACTTGAGAACCTCGACGAGATCATCGAGGCCAGCGACGGAATCATGGTAGCCCGCGGTGACCTGGGTGTTGAGATCGCACCGGAGAAGCTTCCGCATCTTCAGAAAATGATGATCAAAAAGTGCAGCGCCGCATGTAAGGTCGTTATCACAGCGACCCAGATGCTGGATTCTATGATCCGCAACCCGAGACCGACCCGCGCGGAGGTTTCCGATGTTGCGAATGCTGTATATGACGGAACAGATGTCGTTATGTTATCCGGTGAGACTGCAAACGGTAAGTATCCGGTCGAGGCATTAAAGATGATGGCTCATATCGTTGAGGAGACCGAGTCCCACATGAACGGTGACTTCTATGAGAAGAGAACCGTATCCGACGATAACCGCCACAATATTTCCAATGCAGTGAGCTACGCATCCGTTGCGACTGCACAGTCTCTTGATGCGGCTGTCATCATCGCGCCGAGTATCAGCGGCTACACAGCGAGAATGCTTTCCAAGTGGCATCCGTCCACAAAACTTGTCGGAATGTCCCCGAGTATCTCCGCAGTCCGCAAGATGATGCTCTACTGGGGAGTTACTCCGTTCCAGGCAAAGAGAGCGGAATCCACTGACACTTTAATTGAGAACAGTATTGACATTTTAAAAGAGAATGGTATTGTAAAAACAGGCGATATCGCAGTTGTAACCGCAGGAGTCGTTGATTATGCGAAAAGACATGAGCCGGCTGCTTCTACAAACATCATGCGTGTTGTAAATATCGACTAACACTGACTAACGAAGGAGAGAACGTACATGGAGAAGAAACCGTTTGTAACGAAGGAACAGCTGGAGGAGATCGCGAAGACCTATCCGACCCCGTTTTATCTTTACGATGAGAAGGGGATCCGCGAGAATGCCCTGAAATTAAAAGAGGCATTTTCCTGGAATAAGGGATTCAGGGAATACTTTGCAGTAAAAGCGACACCGAATCCGTTTATTTTAAAAATACTTCAGGAGCTTGGATGTGGAACAGACTGCTCTTCCAAGACAGAGCTTTTAATGTCTGACGCCTGCGGTTTTTCCGGACATGATATCATGTTCTCATCCAACGATACACCACCGGAAGAGTTCAAGCTTGCGTATGACCTCGGCGCGATCATCAATCTGGACGATTTCACTCATATCGAGTGCCTCGAGAAAACCATCGGAACAATTCCGGAGACGATCTGCTGCCGCTTCAATCCGGGCGGATTATTTAAGGTGGCGACCGATATCATGGATAACCCGGGTGACGCGAAGTATGGCATGACGGAGGCCCAGATCACAGAGGCTTATAAGATCTTAAAGGCAAAGGGCGCGAAGAACTTCGGTATCCACGCGTTCCTGGCAAGCAACACCGTGACGAACGAGTACTATCCGATTCTTGCGAAGATCCTCTTTGAGCTTGCTGTGAAGTTAAAGAAGGAGACCGGCGCTGATATCAAGTTCATCAACCTCTCCGGCGGAATCGGTATCCCGTACAGACCGGATCAGGAGCCGAATGATATCAAGGTCATCGGTGAGAGCGTAAGAAAGGTTTACGAGGAAGTTCTTGTTCCGGCAGGAATGGGTGACGTGGCGATCTTCACAGAGCTTGGCCGCTTCATGCTGGCTCCGTACGGCGCTCTCGTGACAAGAGCGATCCATGAGAAGCATACCTACAAGGAGTATATCGGCGTCGATGCATGCGCGGTAAACCTGATGCGCCCGGCTATGTACGGCGCTTACCACCACATCACGGTTATGGGAAAAGAGAACGAGCCCTGCGACCACAAGTACGATGTGACAGGTTCCCTCTGCGAGAACAACGATAAGTTTGCGATCGACCGCATGCTTCCGAAGATCGATAAGGGCGACCTGCTCTTCATCCATGACGCAGGCGCACACGGATTTGCGATGGGATATAACTACAACGGAAAGTTAAAGAGCGCGGAGCTTCTTCTCAAGGAAGATGGCAGTGTCCAGATGATCCGCCGGGCGGAGACTCCGAAGGACTACTTCGCTACATTTGATTTCTGCGATATTCTCAAGAATGTGAAAAACGTGTAAGAAACAGACGGCTGATCTGGACCGGTGTGGCCGGACAGCAGTTAAAAAGGTTAAAAACAGAGAGACGGTACTTAGCTTAGGAACGAGCTGAGTGCCGTTTTTTTTTATGTGCCAAAGATGCGCACTCGCGCGAAGATGCAGATTGCCGCAAACGACCGCGCGGGGCGCCGATGGCGGCCGGGAACAGGTTTTAAGCCGGGAAAGGGGAGATTTTTCCAAAAAAATGGCATGAAAAAACCCTGTACATATTGTACAGGGATTCATCATTTAGGATTTCAATTTCAAAAAGGTTTAGGATAAAGGATTTAAAATATCTCGTGCATTTCTTATGGTTAAAGTATAGCACATCACCCCGGAAAATGATTGTATATTCTTTGAATGAATTATTAAGATTTCTTTAAGATTCGGAAGCTGTTTTCGAAGAATGTGGAAAAGTGTCGGAAATACTGCAAATTGTGGGTGGGGATATGCACAGATGTATATTTTGGGCAGTAGCGCAAGACGAAGTGTTTATGAATATCCTGTAAGTAAGAGGAATAGAATAGAGGAATCTTACATGTGAACCATATTAAAGATCAGATCCGCTGCGGCGCGGCTTACCGCCTGGGACTCACTGGAAAAGGCATCGGCGTGGCGGTTTTGGATACCGGGATCTTTCTTCACCGGGATTTCGACAGCCGGGTCACCGGGTTCGCAGACATGGTGAATGGGAAGACCTTCGCCTACGATGACTGTGGGCATGGGACCCATATCTGCGGGATCATCGGCGGCAGCGGACGCATGTCCGGCGGGCGGTACAGCGGGATCGCGCCGGGCTGTGACCTCGTCATGGTGAAGGTCCTGGACCGGAAAGGAAATGGATATTCTTCGGATGTCCTGGCGGGAATCTCCTGGATTTTGGAGAGGAAGGAGAAGCTGGGGATCCGGATCTTAAATATATCGGTAGGTGCCTGCTCGAAGCGGGGGATGAGCGAAAATTCCGCCCTGGTGAAAGGCGTGAACCGGGCATGGGACGCCGGGCTTGTTGTTGTGGTGGCGGCGGGAAACAATGGCCCCCGGACCATGAGCATCACGACTCCGGGGATCAGCAGAAAGGTGATCACGGTGGGCTGTTCGGACGATGACAGGGAGGTCCTGGTGGGTGGAAACCGGATGGTGGATTATTCCGGCCGCGGCCCCACGGCGGCCTGCATCTGCAAACCGGATCTCGTTGCACCGGGCTGCAGCGTTGTGAGCTGCTCCAGCAGAGCCGACAAATATACCATCAAGAGCGGAACTTCCATGAGCACACCGATCGTCTCCGGAGCCGTCGCTCTTTTACTGGAACGGTTTCCGGACATGACAAATAAGGATGTGAAACTGAGACTGAGGGAAAGTTCGGTGGATATCGGGCTGCCGAGAAACCAGCAGGGATGGGGACTGTTGGATGTGGGGAAAATGATCGGAAAATAGATGTTGAAATATTTTTATGAGTGTGTTATATTACCTGTAAAGAGGTGTCACCGATAGACGGTTGATCCTGAACTTTATGTTGAAAAAATAACCGTTCGATTTGTCAGGTCGGGGCGGTTATTTTTTTGCATTTACAGTATCTTTTCCAAGCGTATACCCCAGTCCGAAACAAGCAAGACCGAAGCTCACGACCGCAATGAAATCAATAATGCTCATGGCATCCCCTCCTTTCCATAAGATTCCTTTACAGGTTCTATGTAATTCGGGGACCAACCGCCTACCGTTATGGTGACACCATGAGAAAATTCTACCATAATCTACAGATTCTATCAATCGACTCCAGTATAAAAACAACTCATTTTTTAATTATATTTTGTTCCTGTTTAAATACACAATTTTACACAGATTTTACATAACCCCTGTCAAGCATTTTACATTTCCTTGATATTCTGATACATGGTAAGAAAGAAATGTAAAAAGTTAATGAATGATCAAAATTTTGAAGAGGGGAAATTTATGGATTTTTTTGGTGTATTGACGATGCTTGGCGGGCTCGCGCTGTTCCTTTACGGAATGGAGACTATGGGGAAAGGTCTCGAAAAGCTTTCCGGTGGAAGGCTGGAAAGAATTCTTGAAAAACTGACATCAAATCCGATCAAGGCGGTCCTTTTAGGAGCGGGAGTTACGGCGATCATCCAGTCATCATCCGCAACCACCGTCATGGTCGTAGGTTTCGTAAACTCCGGTATTATGAAGCTGACCCAGGCGGTCGGCATCATCATGGGCGCGAACATCGGAACGACGGTGACGTCTTGGCTCTTAAGCCTTACCGGAATCGAGAGTGGAAATTTCTTTGTACAGCTGTTAAAACCGACATCATTTTCACCGGTTCTGGCGCTCATCGGCGTCTGTTTTATCATGTTCTCCAAAAAGGAGAAGAAAAAAGATGCCGGAACCATCATGGTCGGTTTCGCGATTTTAATGACCGGAATGGAGACAATGAGCGGTGCCGTCAAACCGCTGGCAAATGTCCCGGAATTTACCGGAATCCTGACAATGTTCTCAAATCCGGTCCTCGGAATGATCGCAGGCGCTGTCCTCACAGCGATCATCCAGAGCTCCTCTGCGTCCGTCGGTATTCTTCAGGCGTTATGTGCCACAGGGGCGGTAAATTTCAGTACTGCGCTCCCGATCATTATGGGACAGAATATCGGAACATGTGTGACAGCGATGCTCTCCGGTATCGGTGCCTCAAAGAACGCAAAGCGCGCGGCACTGGTCCATCTTTACTTTAATATTATTGGTACCGTTATTTTTATGATCGTCTTTTATACGATCAATGCGGTCGTTCATTTTTCCTTTCTGGACACAGCGGCAAATGCTATGGGAATTGCCGTGATCCACAGCAGCTTTAATATAGCGGCAACGATCATGCTTCTTCCGTTCGGCAGTGGCCTTGTAAAGCTTGCATGCCTCACGATCCCGGAAGAGAAGAAGGAAGCTCCTGTCCAGAACCAGGAAAAAGACGCGTTCCGCCTTCTCGACCAGCGTTTCCTCGACACGCCGGCTTTTGCGGTTGAGCAGTGCCGTCAGACGACGATCCAGATGGCGAAGCTTGCACGGGAATGCTTCTTCACGGCGGTGGATCTGCTTCACGGCTATGATGACGAAAAGGCAGCCCGTGTGGAGACCCTGGAAAACCTTGTGGACCGCTATGAGGATGAGCTTGGAACTTACATGGTAAAGCTTGGCGGAAAGAATCTTTCCAAGTCAGACAGCCATACCGTATCCCTGCTCTTACACTGTATCGGAGATTTTGAGCGTATTTCCGATCACGGCATGAACCTGAAAGATTCCGCAAAAGAGATGAAGGAAAAAGAAATGCAGTTCTCCAGCAAGGCAGAGAAGGAACTTGGCATATTCTTCGACGCAGTAAAGGAGATCCTGAACCTGTCCATCGATGCCTTTGAGACGAACAATACGGATGAGGCAGCCAGAGTGGAGCCTCTTGAGGAGGTCATCGACGATATCAATACCGTCGTAAAGGCAAACCATATCCGCAGACTCCAGAAGGGAAAATGTACGATCGAGCAGGGATTTGTGCTTTCCGATATTTCCATGAATCTGGAGCGTGTTTCCGACCATTGTTCCAACATCGCGGTCAGCGTCATTGAAATCGACCGTGACGGTTTTGATACCCACGGTTACCTTGACAACCTGAAGCGTGACGGAGATCCGCATTTCGCGGCGATGGTAGAGCAGTACCGCGGCAAATATATGCTTCCGGTATAGGAAAATATGTAGTAGAATGTTTTTAGTGCTGAACAGTAATACAGAAAGTGAGACAGGAGGAAAGGACCATGGCTCTGATCTATGCGGTAGAAGATGATAAAAATATTCTGGAGATTGAGATGTTCGCGTTAAAGAACAGCGGATATCAAGTGGAAGGATTTGAATGTGCCCGCGATTTTTATAAAAAGCTGGAAGAGAAGCAGCCGGATCTTGCCCTTTTGGACATTATGCTGCCGGACGAGGACGGACTGGAGATCGTTGCAAAGCTCCGCCGTCGTCCGGAGACGAAAAAGCTTCCAATCATCATGGTGACGGCAAAGAGTACCGAGATCGACAAGGTAAAGGGACTTGATGTCGGAGCTGATGACTACCTGACAAAGCCTTTTGGTGTCATGGAGCTGATCGCCAGAGTAAAGGCGGTGCTCAGAAGGACGATGGAGGAAGATAAATTCCTGACCCTGGGGGATATCTTCCTGGATGATGAGAAACATATGGTATACGTGAAGGATGTTCCGTGCAGCCTGACATTTAAGGAATATGAGCTGTTAAAGCTCCTGCTCCACAATGCGGGGATCGTAGTGACGCGAGAGATCATTTTAGAGCGCGTCTGGGGAATCGACTTTGAAGGTGAGTCGAGAACTCTGGACATGCATATCCGGACGCTCAGACAGAAACTCGGTGAAGCGGGTTCCATGATCCGCACTGTGAGAAATGTGGGGTATATGATCGAATGAAACGGAAAATCCATATGGAACTTCTGGCCACGGCAGTGTTCGCAATTTTACTGACACTGCTGTGTGCCTTATTTGTTTTTTACGGGGTCTACCGGAAACAGGTCATCGGGGATCTGAAGGCTGACGCTCTTGTCATGAAAAATATGCACATCTTCGACAATATATCCGATCTGCATCCGGATGCCTACGACCTGAACCCGGATACGCTGCGCATCACGGTGGTGAATGCCAATGGGAGCGTTATTTTTGACAGCAACGCGGATTTTTCTGTGATGGAGAACCATGAGGACCGCCCGGAGATCCACATGGCGGCGAAGGTCGGAGAAGGAAGCGGAACCCGCCGGTCGACGACTCTGGATAGAAATCTGTTCTACTATGCGATCCGGATAGACAACGGACGGATCTTGAGGATCGCGAGGGAGGGCGACAATATTTTTGCCCTGACCCAGAACATGATGATGACGGTAGTCGGAGTATTTGTCCTTCTCTTTTTCTTCTGTATCATGATGGCTAATTACTTTACGAAGAACCTTGTGGCGCCGATCGAGCAGATGGCGGAGAATCTTTCGGAGCCGGGGACGCAGGCGGCCTATAAGGAGCTGGTACCGTTTATGAATAAGATCCGGCAGCAGCATGAGGATATCTTAAAGAGCTCCCAGGTCCGGCAGGAATTTACGGCGAACGTGTCCCATGAGCTCAAGACCCCGCTCACGGCGATCTCCGGCTATGCGGAACTGATCGAACACGGCATGTCCGGGGAGAATACGGAACGGTTTGCGTCGGAGATCCATAAAAACGCGGCGAGACTTCTGACCCTGATCAATGATATCATCCAGCTTTCCCAGCTTGACGGCGGAAAGAAAGATGTGGAGTATAGAGATCTGGATCTGTTTCCGCTGGCGAGAGAATGTGTGGACATGCTCCAGATGAATGCCCAGAAACAGAACGTGACGATCCGGGTCCAGGGCGGAGAAGCACCGGTTTTCGCGGATAAGCAGCTGATGGAGGAATTGATCTATAATCTTTGCGACAACGCGATCCGGTACAATAAAAAGGACGGAACTGTGACGGTGACGACCGGCATTGAGAACGGGCATACGTTCCTTTCTGTGAAAGACACCGGAATCGGTATCTCTGCGGAACATCAGGAGCGTGTATTTGAGCGATTCTACCGTGTGGATAAGAGCCGCTCGAAGGCGACGGGAGGAACCGGTCTGGGACTTGCGATCGTAAAGCACATCGTTGCCCAGCACGGGGCAAAATTGACCCTTGAGAGTGAGCAGGGCAAGGGAACGGAGATCCGCGTAGAGTTCTCGGAGGCGTTAAAGCAGCATGAGATTGAAACTGCAAAACAGCGTCAGGAGGTTCATGCGGAGCGGTCAGAAAATGGTTCGTCAGATTGAAGCAAAAGACAGATGATCTGCAGGTCATATGTGACAATATTTACAAAAATTACAAAATTTGCTGCTTTACTTCAAAAACACGTTGATACAGAAGGAAAACTGTGATAGTATGTAACACATAAGTGCAGTCCAGGCGGACAAACGTCCGTCTGGATACTCTGGAGAGTCTCCGTATGGAGCGCCGAAGGTGTAAGACCGGTTCATGTCCATGGTACCGGTCGATCTCTCAGGCAAAAGGACAGGGCATACAAATAACCACAATGGGACAAAACCCGTTGTATGCAAATGTTCTACTCTTTGGAGAGCTGATCAATATCAGCTCTTATTTTATTGCATGGAAATTCAGAGGGGATTATTCCATGATGCCGGACAGCCGGAAATTTAAAGAAAAGGCTGGCGGCTATGATGATGAAAGAGGAGGATAATTAAAATGGACACACTGATGCAGCTTGTAACAAAGGGAAATGATTTTCTGTGGAGCTTTCTCCTGCTCGTTCTCTTATGCGGAACCGGACTTTACTATACGATCCGCCTGAGATTTATCCAGGTCAGAAAGTTCGGGGAGGGCGTCCGTCAGGTATTCGGGCATTTCAGCATGAACGGTGAAAAGCACGAAAAAGGCGAGATGACTCCGTTCCAGTCCATCGCGACAGCCATCGCAGCCCAGGTAGGTACAGGAAACCTTGCCGGAGCGGCGACAGCCCTCATCGGCGGAGGCCCGGGCGCGATCTTCTGGATGTGGATCAGTGCATTCCTCGGAATGGCGACGATCTACGGAGAGGCAGTTCTGGCACAGACATATAAGACAGAGGTAAACGGTGAGGTGACAGGAGGTCCTGTCTACTACATCAAGGCGGCGTTCAAGGGAACATTCGGAAAGGCGCTTTCCACTCTGTTCGCGGTATTTATTATTCTTGCGCTGGGCTTTATGGGAAATATGGTTCAGTCCAATTCTATCGGAGCAGCGTTTGTGGAAGCATTTCAGGTATTCCATGTGGAACTTTCACCGGTGATCGTCGGCATTGTCGTCGCAGTGATCGCAGCGGTGATCTTCCTTGGAGGAACAAAGAGTCTGGCAACGGTAGTTGAGAAGATCGTTCCGATCATGGCCGGCGTTTATATCGTCGGCAGCCTGGTCCTGATCTGCATGAACATCACGGCTCTTCCGGCAGCGTTCCTTTCCATTATCGAGGGCGCGTTTGCGCCGGAAGCAGTTCTCGGCGCAGGCGCTGGAATCACGGTGCGTGAGGCGATCCGCTATGGTGTTGCCCGCGGCCTCTTCTCAAACGAGGCAGGTATGGGATCCACCCCGCATGCCCACGCGAGAGCGAAGGCGGAATCTCCACATCATCAGGGGCTCTGTGCAATGGTCAGCGTGTTCATCGACACATTTATCGTCCTGAACCTGACGGTATTCTCTGTCCTCACAACAGGCGTTATGAGCACAGGAAAGGACGGCACCGCGCTCACTCAGGCGGCATTCATGAAGGGATTCGGCAGCGCGGGGATCATCTTCGTTGCAGTCTGCCTGTTCTTCTTCGCGTTCTCCACGATCTTAAGCTGGCATTTCTTCGGACTTGTGAATGTGAAGTATTTATTCGGCGAGAAGGCATCAAAGCTCTACTCCCTGATCGTTGTTGCCTGCATCGTGATCGGTTCCTGCCTGAAGCTGGAGCTTGTATGGTCCTTAGCGGACTTCTTCAACGGGCTTATGGTCATTCCGAATGTTCTGGCGCTTCTGGCGCTCAGCGGACTGGTAGCGCGGGCTTCGAAGGAGAGATAGGAAGTCCTGGCGTGAGCTGGATGGGAATACATATATAATAAATAGGATAGAATGGCGGCAGAACATGTATTGTGGGCATGGGCTGCCGCCTTTTGTTGTTTACGCGGAGCATGGGGAAGGAAGCTGTGAGGCGGATATTGGAGATCAGGCAAATTTTTCATGGCTGACCAGGTAAAAAATGAGGGTCTGAATTTGTGGAGAATGCCGATTGACAGGGCGAAGGAATTTCGATATAGTACGGGTATCTGAAATCGTTCTGGGAGGTCTGTCCCGGATAGCAGATAGTTCATGATGCGGGAAAGCATCGTCCTGGCGGCGGATCGCTGCAGGCCTCAGTGAGAAGATAAGATGGAAAGAAGTAAAGGACAGGCAGAAGGGTATTTTATGACAGCGGAGAGCAGAAAGTCTGGTATTGAAACGTGGGGATCGCCGGAGAGGGGATGAAGTATGATGGTGTTACTGTGCGCGGGTAGGGATTTTCTGAACTGAAAATTCCGTACAATACAGTGGCGGTAGTGGATTTTTCCGATTTGGAATGCGAAGCATCAGCAAAATCAGTTGCTGTTTGCGCAAGGCGTGGACATTAACATGATGGTGGAAGAAAAGCCGGACGGAATGAGAAGAAACAGTTGACTTTTTACATGGATTATATTATGATTAACAGGTACAGAACACTTGTTCGCATATGACGATTGCTTTGGCAGGACGGGAGGGAAAAATTCGGACTGCAAAGTTAGTAATTTGTGGATGTCCGGGGACGCGGGGAACGCTGCGGGGCCGGATCTTGGAGGAAGAATATGAATAAAGATGATAAATTAAAAGCCCTTGACGCGGCTCTCACACAGATTGAAAAAGCTTACGGAAAAGGCTCCGTTATGAAGCTCGGTGATTCCGGTGCGAATATGAATATCGAGACGGTTCCGACGGGTTCCTTAAGCCTTGATATCGCCCTCGGACTTGGCGGCCTTCCGAAAGGACGTGTCGTTGAGATCTACGGACCGGAGTCCAGTGGTAAAACAACGGTCGCTCTCCATATGGTAGCGGAAGTCCAGAAGCGCGGCGGGATCGCCGGATTTATCGACGCTGAACACGCTCTCGATCCGGTATACGCGAAGAATATCGGAGTTGATATCGACAATCTCTATATCTCCCAGCCGGATAACGGCGAGCAGGCCTTAGAGATCACAGAGACGATGGTGCGTTCCGGTGCCGTTGATATCGTGATCGTGGACTCTGTAGCGGCACTTGTTCCGAAGGCGGAGATCGACGGCGATATGGGTGACTCCCACGTCGGCTTACAGGCCCGCCTGATGTCCCAGGCCTTAAGAAAACTGACCGCCATCATCAGCAAGACAAACTGTATCGTGATCTTTATCAACCAGCTCCGTGAGAAGGTCGGTGTGATGTTCGGAAACCCGGAGACGACCACTGGTGGACGCGCCCTTAAGTTCTACTCTTCTGTTCGTCTTGACGTAAGAAGAACCGAGTCCTTAAAGCAGAGCGGTGAGGTGATCGGTAACCATGTACGTGTAAAAGTTGTAAAGAATAAGATCGCTCCGCCATTTAAAGAGGCAGAGTTTGATATTATGTTCGGAAAAGGAATTTCCCGAGAGGGCGATGTCCTGGATCTGGCTGCTGACGCAAATATCGTCGAGAAGAGCGGTTCCTGGTACGCGTATAAGGGAGCGAAGATCGGTCAGGGACGCGAGAACGCGAAGACCTACCTTGCGCAGAATCCTCTGATCTGCGAGGAGATCGAGAACCAGGTGAGAGAGCTTCACGGACTGGAGGCGCAGCATGTTGCCCCGGGTGAGGCAGCTGCGGCACCGGCGGTTAATGAGGCTGAGGAAGCTGACGAGTAATAAAAATAATGATGAAAAAGAGAACTGTCTGGCGGGTACGGCACTTTAGAAAGAAGCTTGAGACGGGAAGGCAGTTCTGACAGGAAAGCATAGATGAAAGAATGGCTGCAGGAAGAGCACCGGGAGAAGAAAATGTATGCCGGTGCGGATGGAGACGCGGTTCCGGAGGAATTCCGGGAGGCGCGGAACAAAGGTCTCTACTATCTTCAGTTTTCCGGAAAAACAGAAAATGAAATGCGCAAGAAGCTGGCGGAACAGGGGTTTTCGCCAGCCTCTGTTGAAGATGCGGTTCTTTTTCTGAAACACTACCGGTATCTGGACGATGAGGACTACGCAAGGCGGTATGTGGAGAAAAACGACCACAAAAAGAGCATCCGCCAGATGAAATTTGACCTCCGCCAGAAAGGCGTCAGCGACGATCTGGTGGAGATGGTCTTTGAGGATATGGAGGTGGACGAGTCTGCCCAGATCCTCGGACTTTTGAGAAAGAAAAATTACGACCCGGAAGAACCGGATCCCGCGAAACGCCAGAAGATCTACGCATTTCTGGCGCGAAAAGGTTTTTCCTACGACGCGATCAACAGTGCGATGAAGCAGTGGGAATAGAGCTGTTTCCGGCCCCAAAGGACAGGATATGACAGGCTTCGTGGGGATGCACAGAAGTACCCGGAATGAGGCACGAAAAACGCATGAGTAAATAAATTGTGAACATGCCCCTTTTCTGGTAAAATT
>OLFT01001041.1_pt1 | contig 31082 bp, 25 predicted proteins | sample 1604921 | NCBI WGS metagenome assembly OLFT01 (sample SAMEA3888897, study PRJEB22519) | human gut metagenome | biome: human gut; feature: human-associated habitat; material: faeces | place: Denmark | collected 2013 | reverse complement strand
ATGCTTTCGAGGGCGTTGATGGTGCGGATCAGGGTTGTTTTGCCGGAGCCGGACGGGCCGATGATGCTGATCACCTCCCCGTTATCTACCTGCAGGTCGATCCCTTTCAGCACCTCATGCTGGCCCCAGGATTTGCGGATGCCCCGCAGATCCAGCGCCGGCGGCGCGCCGTTGACGGCCGGGGTTTTGATCGCTTCCGTCATCGCCGGCAGGCTCTGGCGCAGCGCCTGGCATTCCGCCTCGCTGAGCGTTTGCGGACGCTTGCGCTGAATATCGAGGCTATTCTCCAGCGCCCGGAACAGCCAGGTGAAGACGGTAACCACCATGACGTAGTACACCGCCACCGCCAGCAGCGTCTCCATCACGAGGAAATTTTGCGCATACAAGCGTTGGCCGGTGAGCAGCAGCTCGGGTAAGGAGACCACCGATAAAATCGAGCTCAGCTTAATGATGGTGATGTATTCATTGATCAGCGTCGGCAACGAGATGCGAAACGCCTGAGGAATAACAATCAGCCGCTGGATGCCAATGAAGCTGAAGCTCAGCGCATGGCCCGCCTCGCTTTGCCCTTTGGCCACCGACAACAGCCCGCCGCGGTGGATCTCCGCCATATAGGCCGCTTCGGTGACGGTCATCGACACCAGCCCGGCGATAAACGGCACCCCGAGCAGCGGCTGGGTCAGCGGAAACAGCTGCGGCAGGTTGTAGACAAACACCAGCAGCACCATCAGCGGCACGCTGCGGAAAAACCAGATATACAGTTCGACGGGGATCTTGATCCAGCGCGGCGCCGAGAGCTTCGCGCAGGCTAGCAGAAAACCGACCACCAGGCCGATCCCCCAGGACAAGGTGCTGATTACGATAACCGTCACGCACGCCTGCCAGAATGCCCCAATGCTAAATAATGAAAAAAAGTATCCCCAATCGAACGCCATACTGACTCCTGTTGCGCAGTGCTTATTGTCTTAATCGATGCTTTCTAAGTTGTATTTTTTGATCAGCGCGGCATATTTGCCGTTGGCTTTGAGCGTGGCGAGGGTGGCCTTGATCGCCTCCGCCAGCTCGGTGTTGCCTTTGGCGACATAGATCCCCAGCGGCAGCGGGTAGACGAGGCGCGTCGAGCTTATCCCCAGGCGACCGCGGCTCTTATCGACGATAATCTGCGCCGCCGGGGCTATCTCAAGCTGGGCGTCGATGTTCTTCGACAGCAGCGCCTGGGAGGCTTCCGGCGCCGTCGGGAACTCCTGAATAGTGATGGCCGGTTTGCCGTTTTTCAGGCACCACTCATCGGAGTGTTTTTTCAGGCTGGTCACCCAGGTGGTGCCTGCCTGCAGGCCGACCTTCACGCCGCACAGCTCATCTTCGGTTTTCGGCTGCACCGCGCCGCCCTTGAGGGCGATGATCGACGCGCCGGAGAGGGCGTAAGGGATGGCGTCGGCCTGTTTCTGGCGCTCCGGCGTCACGTACATCCCGGAGATCACCGCATCATATTTCTTGCCGATGCCGAGGATCAGGCTGGTGAACTTGGTGTCGATCAGCTGCGGTTTGGCCTGCAGATGCTCGGCAATCAGCGTCGCGAACTCCGGGTCGAGACCGACGATGTTGTTATTGCTGTCATAGGACTCAAACGGCGGGTAGGTGACCTCCATCCCCACCTTAAAGACGCCCTCGGTCAGCAGTTCCGCCGCCTGGGTGACAGAGGAGAAACAGGCGCTGACGGCGAGGGTAAGCGCGACGCGGCGCGAGATTTTTTTCAGGGTGCTAGTCATCATTGATCCTCACGGGTGGTTAGGGTTTTTTTTGGTGTGCCTGTTTTTTCAGATGGCCAAAGGTATGGGTGCCGCGCGCGCGCGCCGGCAGCTGGAGCTCGCCGCGATTGACCTTCTCGCGCAGATAGCGATAGGTTTGCAGCGCCTGGCTCCACATATGCTCGCCGATGCTCAGCTCCTGATATTCGCTGGCTTCGCCGGCGGCGAGAAAGGTCGGCAGCGGGCGGATCAGCGTGTGGTAATCGCAGGCGAAAAACAGCGGGAAGGAGTACCGCTCCTGCGGCACTTTGCGCACCCGGTGGGCTGTAGCAACAAATGTGCCAGCGCTGAGCACTTCCAGCATGTCGCCGATATTGATCACGAACGCCTCTTCTCCGGCGGCGTTCGTGACGGGAGGCGCGTCGATCCACACGCTTTCTTCATTGAGGACTTCAAGCCCGGGCTGGTCGGCGAGCAGCAGGGTGAAGCACTCATAGTCGGTGTGTGCACCAATTCCGGGAACATCTTCGACGCTGGCGTCGAACGGGTAATGGATGAGCCGTAGCTTGGCCGGCGGGCAGGTCACCATCGGTTTGAAATACCCTTCCGGCAGACCGAGCGCGAGGGCGAAAGCGTCGAACAGGCGGTGGCCGAGGGCGAAGACCGCGTCGTAGTAGGCCAGCACCCGCGCGCGGAAATCAGGCAGGTCGGGCCACTCGTTGGCGCCGATCAGCGGCGTACCGGCGAGCACCAGCGGATGGTCGTCCGCCGCCTGGAAGCCAATATCGAAGGCCTCTTTATGGTCCGGCTTGCCGGCGCCGTAGATCTCTTCTCCTTCCGGGACGTAGCCCTTATGGCTTTTGGAGCGGCCGATGTAATAGTTCATCTTCTCCGCCATCGGCAGGGCGAAGATCTGCTTCGCCGCCTCGCGGACGCCGGCGATCAGCGCCGGGTCGATGCCGTGGCCGGTGATGTAGAAAAAGCCCACCTCGCGCGCCGCGCGGCCGATGGCGTCGGCCACCGCCTGGCGCCTGGCGAGATCGTCGCCGGCCAGAGCGCGGATATCGATGGTCGGGAGTTCAGTAAAAGCGTGCTTCACGGCGGTCATGGCTGCGGTTCCTGTTCAGTGAGCGTTAAAAACTGCTGAAAGTGGGCCTGCTGGCGCGCGGCCATCCAGGCGTTGAGCGACCAGAGGTCGGCCACCGGAACGTTGGTGAACGGCAGATGGTGCAGATAGCCGTCGGCGCCAAACTCCGGCGTCAGGGTGGTCTGCGGGTAGCCGCGCCGGCGCTGTGAATGCCAGATTTGCTCCCAGAAGCGCTCGGCAAAGGACAGCGCCGGCTGATACTCCGGCGCCGCCGGGTGCGGCACCTGCGGCCCCTGGTCGTAGCCCACCCGGGCCTGCACGTGATGCACGCGGTCGATAAAGGCGCTGAAGTCATCGCAGGGGTCATCCAGCAGGCGCTCGCTGACCACCACCCAGTGGCTGATGTCGGCGGTAAAGCGCAGCTGGGGGAGCTGCTGAATGATCTCCAGGGTGAGCCACGGGCTGTACAGCGAGGTGGCGCGATGGGTTTCAGCTGCAGGTCAACCCAAACCCGGCGGCCAGCTCGTGCGCCTTGCCGAGAAAATCGACCTGCTGCGCCAGCGGCCAGCGATCGTTGCCCGCCAGCAGATTGACAAAGCGCGGGTTGAGGCCGCTGGCCTCGGCGAAGCGGATCCGCAGGCGCGCCAGATGCTGCTCCGGCGTTTCATGCTGAGCGGGGAGCACCCCGCCGCCGCTGAAGAGAATGGCGATATACTCCAGCCCCGACGCCTGCAGGCGGTCGGCGAGCTGCCGCCGCTCCTCCGTCGTTAACGGGACGCGGGCTTCGATACCGCAGCAGCCGACGCGCTGCAGTTCATCCAGCGTTTGCGGCCAGGGGGTCGTCACTCCCCAGAGGGTGCGAAAGCATTTCAGCTCCATGGCGGCTTCCTCAGGCGTACTTCACGCCGGGCAGGACGCAGAGCATCTCGTACAGCAGGTTGGCCGCCAGCTGGGAGGTATTACCGCTCACGTCATAGGGGGGCGAGACTTCAACCAGATCGGCGCCAATCAGGTTCAGGCCGCGGCAGCCGCGGACGATCTCCAGCGCCTGAATGGAGGTCAGGCCGCCGACTTCCGGCGTCCCGGTTCCCGGGGCCCAGATAGGATCGAGGCTGTCGATATCAAAGCTGAGATACACCGGCCCGTCGCCCATCTGCTGGCGGACTTCGGCCATCAGCGGCGCCAGCGAGGTATGCCAGCACTGCTCCGCCTGCACCAGGCGAAAGCCCTGGTCGACGCCCCACTGGAAGTCCCCGGCGGCATAGCCCTGGGCGCGCTGGCCAATCTGCACCACCCGCTTGAGGTCGAGTAGTCCCTCCTCAACGGCGCGGCGGAAGGTGGTGCCGTGGGCGATTTTCTCACCGAACATCTCATCATTGGTGTCGGTATGGGCGTCGACGTGGATGAGCCCCACCGGCCCATGTTTTTTGGTCAGCGCCCGCAGGATGGGCAGGGTAATGGTGTGGTCCCCGCCGAGGGTGAGGGGGATCAGCGGATAACTATTCAAACCGGTGTAGTAATCTTCAATAATTTGCACCGATTTGAGCAAACTGTAGGTATTGATCGGCACATCGCCGATGTCGGCTACCGACAGCGAGTCGAACGGCGCGGCGCCGGTCGCCATATTGTACGGACGGATCATCACCGATTCGGCGCGAATATAGCGCGGTCCGTAGCGCGTGCCTGAGCGCTGCGAGGTGCCGATATCCAGCGGAATGCCGACAAATGCCGCATCAAGTCCCTGTAAATCTTCGATAAACGGCAGGCGCATCATCGTGGCGCGGCCGGCGAAGCGTGGCATCTCATTGCCACCCTGCGGTTGGTGAAAGAGGTTATCCATGTCTGCTCCTGAATCTGACGGATGAAACGTAACAGGAGAGATAGTGCGCAACCCGCGCTGGACTTTACATCGTCTGGCGTAAATACTCAGTTCATTTATTGGTGAACTAAATACGATGCATCACGACGCCAGCCTCAATATTCGTCAGCTGCAGGTTTTCGAGGCGGTGGCCCGCCTGGAGAGCTACAGCCGGGCCCAGCAGGAGCTGGGCATTTCGGTCTCCGCCATCAGCAATGCGATGTCGCAACTGGAGGGGCAGCTCGGCTTCACCCTCTGTCAGCGCGGGCGCGGCGGCTTTTCCTTAACGGAAAAAGGACAGCAGTTTTTACAGCAGGCGATCCGCGTGCTGAGCGAACTCAATGAGCTGGAGCGGCAGTCGGCCCTGCTCAAAGGGGAGCACAGCGGCACCCTGTGCATTTCGACGCTCGACTCCATCGAGACCGAAACGGCGCTCTCGCTGCCGGTGGTCTTGCGCAGCTTCAGCGACAAATTTCCCCATGTGCATATCAAACTGATTATTCGCACCCCGGCGGAGCAACTGAACGGGGTGCTGAACAACCATATCGACCTGGCCATCGGCAGCTACAACTCGCAGGTGCATAACATCATCAGCGAGCCGCTGTACCGCGAGCAGCACTGGCTCTATTGCAGCGATCTGCACCCGATGTTCTTCAGCCGCCAGCTCGATAAAGAGCAGATCAGCCAGTGTCCGCTGGTGACCCGCAGCTACTGGAACACCAGCGATCTCCGCCGCCGGGGCTTCAGCAAAGGCAGCGCCACCGTTGAGACTGTCGACGCCCAGCTGCTGCTGATCCTCTCGGGGAAATATATTGGCTATCTGCCGGAGCATTACGCCTGGCCGTGGATCAAAGAGAACCGCCTGCGGGTGCTGTTGCCCAACGAGTTTGGCTTTCAGTCGCCGTTCTCGGCCATCTGTAAGCGCGGGCGCAGTAATGAACCCTATCTGAAAGCGTTCCGCGATCTGCTGAAGAAAAACACGGTGGCGCGGCCGAAGTGGAATTATTAAGCGGGGCGGGCGCTTCCCTCCGCCGTGGTGGCGGGGTTCGCGCTCAGCGCGCGGTCCGGCGGGGGTGTTTTCCTGTTCAAAAAACGAACGGCTGCCGGTAGCCCGCTTGTGCTGGGGCTGCCGGGCAACTGCCTCCAGGTTATCCACAGGGTTAGGGGCCGCTGATGTGGACAGGTCGCCGGGCGGTGGGCGGGTTAGCGATTCGCTTTGATGGTTTTTTCCGCGATCGAGAGGGTGGAGAGTTTATGCAGGCAGATCAGCGCCAGACAAACCCCGCAGGCGAACAGATAACTTGCCATACAGAATTTTTGCAGACGGGATAAATGATTAATCCGCTCAATCACCGCCGGGCTGGCCAGGCCTTCATACAGGAAAGGCAGAGCCGTTAAGAAGCCGCCAATAAAATAGAGCGCCAGACTGATGACTTCGACGCATTTGCGATAGAGCCAGAAGCGATAGCCCGGCTTTTTCCATTTGAATATCCGCTTTTCATTATTGACGGAAATTAAATGCTGGCACTTGCTGTAATTATCAATATCGCTGACCGGATTTTTGCATTTCAACAGTATTTTTCTTTGTTCCATGGTCAGGTTTTTATCTTTGGTCAGCGCGGCGATACCATATTCGTACGCGATCCGTTGCAGATCGGGGTCGTCGCTGTTTTTATGCAGCGCAGCGGCGAACTCACTGATGTTTTTGCGCGAGGTGAATATTTTATCTTTAGGGAATACCCAGCCAGAACGCACGGCAAAAATTTGAATAATCAGCGGGATAATAGCGATAGCATATTTTAAGATCTCAGTCGGAATAATATTCATCTCCGTATTTTCCTTTCCATGATAACGGGGCGGGCTGAAATATACCTTAGCCATCATGATGGAGGGGTGTCAAATATCACGAGGCACGCCGGTATATTTTCCATGGCGAAAGGTGAGCGTCTGGTGAAAGAGGGGAGAGGGCGGTCGTGTCGACGAATGAACAAGAGAATACTCCGCCGGCCTGGCCGGCGGAGGGGGCGGCGTTTATATCGGTCTCGCCGTCAGGGTCATCATATCGCCGATCGCCCGCTGGCGGTCAAAATGGCGATCGCGGTGGATCTCGCTCTCGCCCACCTGCAGCGAGGCGGCCCAGATCTGCTGACAGCGCGGCCGGCGGCGGGCGTCAAAATGCGCCAGCGCGGCTGCGACGCTGTCGGTCTGCTGCAGCGCTTCGCGCAGCACGATGGCATCCTCAATCGCCATGCCCGCCCCCTGACCGAGGTGCGGGGTGGTAGCGTGAACCGCGTCGCCCACCAGTACGACTCGTCCCTGATACCAGGGATCGTCGACGAACAGCTCCTCCAGCGGCTTATAGACGACCTCGTCGTTGTTAACGATATGCTCGCGCAGGCTCCCCGGTAACCCCGCGCCGGGCGGCAGACGGCGGCGCATCTCCGCCGCCAGCTGGTCGCGGGCATAGCGGGGGTTATCCGCTTCGTGGGAGGTGATAAACAGATACATCAGATCTTCCCCCAGCGGCACCAGCCCGCAGTTGCAGCTCTCCCCCATAAAGCACATCAGATGGTCCACCTCCGGCGGACGCGGAAAGTTGTAGCGCCAAACGCCCTGACCGGTAAAGCGGGGACGATAGCGCTCGCCATACAGCATGCCGCGCACCCGGGAGTAGATCCCGTCGGCGCCTACCAGCAGATCGTAGCGCCCCTGGCCGCCGTGGCTGAAGCTCACCTCCACGGCATCGTCAACCTGACGGAAGGCGTCAATGCTCTCGCCAGTGGTCAGTCGGACCCCCAGCTCCCGGGCGGTGGAACAGAGGACGTTGTGCAGAGCCAGGCGGGAGATGCCGACGTTGGCCGGGAACTGTTCACCCGCCAGCCGCTGGCCGGGAAAGCTGGCCAGCTGGTGGCCGCTCAGGGTGTGCACTGAGACGCTGTCAAACGGCCAGGCGGCGTCCAGATAGCGTTCCAGCACCCCAAGCCGCTGCATTTCCCGCACGACATTGTTCTGCTGAATGATACCGACGCCGTAGACCCGCCACTGCGGCTGGATCTCCACCACGTCGACGGCGACGCCGGCCTGGCGGAGGGCGATGGCGGTGCACAGACCGCCGATGCCGCCGCCAACGATTAATACGTTATTGATGTTCATCGTAGCTGTTTTCTCCAGGGTACAGAGTAGAGGACGTTAACCAGGCCAGCGGCGCGCTGACTAATCGCGATAAAGAATGATCGCTATCGCAAAAAACGATATCGCCGTGGAAATTGAAAACAAAAAGTTGCAGAAAAGTTAAATTAAGCCACAGGATAAGCACGCCATTTCTCGCCGGGGGACCCATGCGTTACCAACATCTTGATCTGAACTTACTGGTGGCACTGGATGTGTTACTCGATGAACAGAACATCACCCGCGCCGCGGGCCGGTTGCATATGACCCAGTCTGCCACCAGCGGGGTGCTCAACCGGCTACGCACCTACTTTGAGGACGATCTGCTCACCCAGGTGGGCAGAAAGATGCGGCCCACGCCGCTGGCGGAAGAGCTGCGGGAGCCGGTCCGCGACGTGCTGATGAAAATTCAGACCTCCATTGCCCGCCGGCCGGTGGATGAGCCGGCAACCAGTAAGCGCCATTTCCGCATTATGGCCTCGGATTACGTTATCAACGTGATGCTGAAGGATGCGCTGCAGGCGGTACACCTGCAGGCGCCGAATATGACCTTTGAGTTTTTCTCGCCGGACGCCCAGTCCACCGGCATGCTCAACCGCGGCGAGCTGGATATCATCGTGGCGCCGGAGCGTTTTATGGCCGCCGACCATCCCGCCGAAGCGCTGTTTGACGAAGAGTTTGTCTGCCTGGCCTGGGCGGACAATCCCCACACCGGCGAGGCGCTGACCCTTGAAGCCTGGCAACAGCTGGGGCACGTGTCGGTGGTCTTTGGCCGCGAGCGGCAGCCGGGGCTGGAGGGCAATCTGTTTGCCGAGTCGGGGCTGAGCCGCCGTATCGAGGTGGTGACCCACAGCTACCACTGCGTTCCGCAGCTGCTGATCGGCACCTCGCGGATCGCCACGCTGCACCGGCGGCTGGCGGAGCAGTACGCTGCGATGCTGCCGCTGCGTCTTTTCCCGGTCCCGGTGACGCTGCCGGTTATGCGCGAATTTATCGGCTGGCACCGCTCGCTGGATAACGATCCTATCTTCGGCTGGCTGAAAGCGAAAATCGTCGCCAGCGCACGCTAACCCACTGGTATTGCTCCCGTCGATACCTGACATCCTGAGACATGATTGGTCGCCCGCAGGTGCTTTATGTGACAGTGCCTGCGCTACAGCGATTGCGACTGAATGTTGAAGGATGACCCTATGTTTCGCTATTTCCCTAAAAACTATGTCTGGAACCTGTCGGTGGATCTCTCCATCGAGATGGGCGCCCGCATCGGTGAGATCGAAGAGATGTGCGCGCCGCTATTGGCCGCGTCCGAGCATCCCGACGCCGAAGGCACCCGCGCGTTCCGGGAAACCTGGTCCCGCATGGCCGATAAATTATGCGCGCTGGCCGGCGAAGATGAGGCGCGGGGGCGGCGGCTGTCGGCAGGAGAGAAATATCTTCGGGCGGCCAACTATTACCTGACCTGCGAACGCCTGCAGGCGCATGGCGCGCCGGACCGCGATGCGCTGTACTGCCGCTTTCTCGATGTCTTTGCCGCCGGGCTGCACCATACCCATGCCAACTGTCAGCGGGTGACTATCCCCTACGAGGGCAAAACCCTGTCGGCGCTTTACGTCCGCGCCGAAGGGGCGACCGGCCGCGCGCCGCTGCTGGTGCAGGTCAACGGTCTCGACTCCACCAAAGAGATGAAATATCTGGTGGGGCTGCCGCAGTGGCTGGCGCGGCGCGGGGTCTCCTCGCTGGTGGTCGACCAGCCGGGAACCGGCGAAGCGCTGCGTCTTCACGGCATGCAGGCCCGCTATGACAGCGAGCACTGGGCCAGCCGGATCGTTGACTGGCTGGAACAGCACCCGGAGGTGGATGCCGGGCGCATCGGCATGGAAGGGGTCTCGCTGGGCGGCTATTACTGCCCGCGGGCGGTGGCGTTTGAGCCGCGCTTCGCCTGCGGCGTGGTGTGGGGCGCCAATCACGACTGGCGGGAGGTACAGCAGCGCCGCCGCGAACGCGAAGGCGATTTTCCGGTACCGCACTACTGGCAGCATGTGCGCTGGGTGTGGGGGGGCGAGGATATCGACGCTTTTATGCGCATCGCGGAGAACGTCCATCTCGACGGCATTCTCGACCGCATACGGGTGCCTTTCCTCGTCACCCATGGTGAAAAGGACTCGCAGATCCCGGTGAAATGGGCGCAGCGCACCTACGACCAGCTGGTGAACAGCCCGCGCCGCGAGCTGAAAATTTTTACTGACCGCGAGGGCGGTGTGCAGCACTCCAGCTTCGACAACTCGATTAACGCCGGGCACTACATCGCTGACTGGGTGGCGGAAGCCCTCGGCGGCCGGGTGGCCTGAACACGCATAAGGAACAACCGCGATGAATATTCTTGGTCCGGATTATCTGGTATTTGGCGTCGATGACCTGGCGGGCTGCCGACTGTTTCTTCTCGACTACGGTTTACGCGAGCAGGAGAACGGTTTCTTTAGCGCACTGGATGGCACCGGGGTGCTGCTGCGGGAGCGTGACGATCCGTCGCTGCCCGCGGCGCTGCCCAGCGGCAGCCTGCTGCGGGAAACCGTCTATGGCGTGGCGGATAGCGCCACCCTTGAGGCGATCGCCGAGACGCTGCGCCGCGATCGCGAGGTGAAGCTCGGCGCCGACGGCGTGCTGCGCTGCGTCGATGATGCCGGCTTTGCCCTCGGGTTTCGCGTCAGCCAGCGCCAGCCGCTGCAGCGGGAAGGGGAGAAAATCAACGCCCCGGGGGATCGCGCCGGGCGGCCGGTCAACCAGACCGGGGCCAGCGCTGACATGGCGGCAGAGCCGCGCTCGCTCTCCCATGTGGTCTATTTTGTGCCGGACGCCGCGCGCGCGGAAGCCTTCTATCAACGGCTGGGCTTTGTCTGTACCGATCGCTTCACCCACGTCGGCCCTTTCCTGCGGCCCGCCGGCACCCAGGATCACCATACCCTGTTTCTGATCCAGGCCCCGCCGTTTATGACCGGTATTGAACACTTTACCTTTCATCTCGGCGGCCCCACCGAGCTGATGATGGCCGGCAGCCGCTTTCAGCAGAAGGGATATCAGACCTTCTGGGGGCCGGGGCGCCATCAGCTGGGATCGAACTGGTTCTGGTACTTCAACAGCCCGCTCGGGTGTCACATCGAATACGACGCCGATATGGATCAGCACGATGACCACTGGCAGCCGCGCGAAGCGCTGCCGGGAGCCGATAACTCGCAATATTTCCTGCTGGGGTATCGCGAGAAGTGGGCCCCCGGTCCGGATAACGCCCGCTGATGGTTCGCCTGTGCCGTGCCGACAGCCTGGCCGAGGGCCAGGCGCGGGGATTTGACCCTACGGGCAGCGGGCAGGCGACGGTGATTGCCTGCCGCTATCAGGGAATGCTCTATCTGTGGCGTAACCGCTGTCCGCATCTGGATACCCCGATGAACTGGCGGCAGGACGCTTTTTTCAACGCCCGGGGCGACCGGCTGGTCTGCTTCGCCCACGGGGCGATTTTTATGCCGGACAGCGGCCTCTGCGTGCAGGGCGCCTGCGTAGGCCAACGTCTGAGTCCGCTGGCTGGCGAGGTGGACGCCGACGGCTGGCTCTGTCTGCTGGAGGAGGCAGGTTATGAAACTGGCAACACGAGATAATGGTGAACGCGACGGCTGCCTAGTGGTGGTCTCGGGGGATTTGACGCTGATGGCCGATGCGGCGGATATCGCACCGACGCTTCAGCAGGCGCTGGAGCAGGCCGCGCGGGTCTGGCCTGCGCTGCAGGCGCGCTATCAGGCGCTCAATGCGCGCCGCTACCCGGCGGCGCAGCCCTATGATCCCCGGCGCCTGCTGGCGCCGCTGCCCCGCGCCTGGCAGTGGCTGGACGGTTCGGCCTTCCTCAGCCATGGCGAGCGCATGCAGCGGGCCTTTCATCTGCCGCCGATTGCCGGCGCCGACCAGACACCGCTGATGTATCAGGGCAGCGGGGACGACTTTCTTGCCCCCCACGCCGGGATAGTCTGCCGCCGGGTCGAGGACGGTCTCGACTTTGAGGGCGAGTTCGCGGTGGTGGTGGACGAGGTGCCTCAGGGTTGCTCGCCGCAGCAGGCGCTGAGCTGTATCCGCCTGATCGTCTTGCTCAACGATATCAGTCTGCGGGCGCTGGCGCCGCGCGAGATGCAGACCGGGTTTGGTTTTATTCACGCCAAACCCGCCTCGGCCTTTGCGCCGGTGGCCCTTACCCCGGATGAACTGGGAGAGGCCTGGCAGCACGGGCGGGCGGCGCTGACGCTGCAGGTGACCCGCAATGGCGAGCCGTTTGGCTGCCAGTCGGGCAGCGAGATGCATTTCCATTTTGGCGAACTGATTGCCCATGCGGCGCAGACCCGCCGCCTGCGCGCCGGGACGGTGGTGGGTTCCGGTACGGTGTCCGGGCCGGACGCCAGCCGCGGCGCCAGCTGTATCGCCGAGGTGCGGGCCATAGAGATGCTGGCCTTCGGCGAGCCGCGCACGCCGTTTTTGTCCCCGGGGGAGCGGGTGACGATGGAAGCCCACGCCCCCGATGGCCGGCCGCTGTTTGGCGTGCTGGATCAACATGTTGTGATGTTAACGGAGTAAACCATGATCAATCTTTTACAGGGGCGTCGGCTGATCGACCTCTCCGTCACCCTGGACAACAATCCCTGGACCGACCCGCCGCCGCTGCTGCCGAATATTGAATATCAGGATCATCAGCAGGGATGGCCGGAAATGGCGGCGATGTTTCCGGGACTGGAAAAAGCGCAGATGCCGGGAGAGGAGGCCTGGGCCTCGGAGCGCCTGACCGTGACGCCGCACAATGGCACCCATATGGATGCTCCATGGCACTACAGCTCAACCACCAACGGCGGCGAACCGGCGTTTGGCATCGATGAGCTGCCGCTGGAGTGGTGCCTGCGCCCCGGCGTCCGGCTCGATTTTCGCCATGTCGCCGACGGGGCGATCCTGCAGCCGGAGGATCTGCAGCGCGAGCTGGCGCGGATTGATTATCGCCTGTCGCCGCTGGATATTGTGTTAATCAATACCGCCGCCGGCGCCTGCTATGGCCAGCCGGATTATCTGCAGCGCGGCTGCGGCATTGGCCGGGCGGCAACGCTGTGGCTGCTGGAGCAGGGGGTACGGGTGGTCGGCACCGACGCCTGGAGCTGGGATGCGCCCTTCCACTTTACCCGCGAACGCTTTCAGGCCAGCGGCGACGCCGGACTGATCTGGGAAGGACATAAAGCCGGCAGGGAGATCGCCTATGGGCAAATGGAGAAGTTGAGCAATCTGGAGCAGCTTCCCGACCACGGCTTCTGGGTGAGCTGTTTTCCCTACAAGATCCGCCGCGGCTCGGCCGGTTTTATCCGCGCGGTGGCGATTGTCGACGCCTGAAGGAGTCGATGGTTATGTTAATTTAATGTGAATGCATTGTATTAATTGTGATAGCAATCGCAGTCCATGCCACCTGCATCCGGTAGGGTAGAACGGTATGTGTGCTGAGTTCGCTGCGGCGTGTTCAGCCAGGATACCGGGGCGACAGAGCGCCTTTCTTTATCGATAAAAAATAGAACTGTAATTCATATTCTAAATAAAAAGCAGTGACGGAGAGCGGAAGATGGTGATGCACAAGGTTTCAGCAACCCCGCGCGAGGCGGGGGCCGTACAGGCGATTTTACTGATGTTGGCGGCCCTGTTGCCGATCATGGGGACCTTGACCATGCTGCCGGTGATGCCGCTCCTGTTCGGCCATTTTGCCGCGCAGCCGCACGCCCAGCTGCTGGTGCCGATGATCATCACCATTCCGGCGGTGAGCATGGCGCTGCTGGCTCCGCTGGCGGGGAGGGAGGGCGATCGCCTGAGCCGTCGTCGCCTGCTGATTGCCGCCACTGCTCTGTACGCGGGGTTTGGCCTGCTGCCGGTGATGCTCGACGATCTGTATGCCATTCTGCTGGCGCGGCTGGTGATGGGCATCGCCGACGCCTTTATTCTTACCACCGCCAATGCGCTGATTGGCGACTACTTTGCCGGCGAGGCGCGCAGCAAATGGCTGGCGGTGCAGAGCGGCATCGGTTCGATACTGTCGACGCTGATCGTGCTGGGCGCTGGCCTGCTGGGCACCCTGGGCTGGTATGGCCCGATCTACCTGTATGCGCTGGCGATCCCGGTCTTTATCGGCCTGTGCCTGTTCACCGCTGAGCCGGCGACCCGCCGTCGCGCGGACAGCGTCGCTGACGAGGAGCCTGTCGCTTTTCCACGGCGCAAAATGGCGACGATCGGCCTGATTACCCTCGCCAGCGCAATCCTCTACTTTCTCGAGCCGCTGCAGATAAGCCAGGTGTTCAGTCAGCTCGGGCTGACCTCCAGCAGCCAGATCGGCATCGCCACCGCCGTTGCGGGCATTGGCGTGCCGCTGGGCGCCTGGCTGTATGGCCGCAGCGCCAGGCAGCGTGTCGCCAGGCAGTTTTTCCTTTTTTACGCCATTTTTGGCCTCGGTCTGCTGTTTATCGCCGTGGCCCACAATCCGCTGGCCGGCGTGGCGGCAGCGTTCGTCGCGCAGGTTGGTAACGGAATGCTGATCCCTCTGATGCTGGCCTGGATGTTGGAAGCCCTGCCGGCGCCGCACCGGGCGACGGGGATCGGCATCTGGCACACCTTCTTTTTCCTCGGCATGTTCATCAGCCCGGTTCTGATGACCTTGCTGAACGGCATGACCGGCAGCATGCAGGACAGCCTGCTGCTGTTTGCGCTGCTGACGCTGGCTATCGCCGGCGCGACGGGTATCGCCAGCGCCCGGATGGGGGGCCGCCGCGCGCTGGCTCGTTAATTTCACCTGACAACATAATTACCACACGCCCGCCGGTCTCCCGGCGGGAAGGGGAGGCCATTATTTAGAAAAAGCGTACACCTTATTTAGCGTTAACTTTCAGCCTAATTAATCCCTGTAAATAAACGTATTGTGACTAATTTATTTTTCACGATATGGCGCATCTTACCTGCAAAAAATAAAAATGAGGGTTTATTATGAGTCTCTGCTGTACCGACGTAAGTAAGAAAATAGTGTTTCCACTTTCGGCGCTGACGCTGGCGATATTCTCCAGCACCGCGCTGGCCGATACCTGGACCTGTGAGCAACTGGATAAACTGAATACCCGCTCCGCGCAGGTCGTCAGCCCTCCGTCGACCTGCGAATCGCTCATCGGCGATATTGGCGGCTTTCGCAGCGCGCTGGCCGACCGCGGGTGGGGCGTCCAGTTAAGCTGGAACCCGATGGTGATGTACGATCTGAAAGGCCAGTCCGCTGACCCGCAACAATATGCCGGGCAGAATTTTACCTGGTCGCAAAATATGTCGCTGAACGTCACCTACGATTTAAGCCGAATTGGTTTTAGCAAAGACGCGCAATTTACTTTTTCTCCCCAGTGGGCGACCTCGAATTATCATGATAGCTATCCGGAACTGCATAATATTGCGGTGCTGGCGGTGAACCAGCCCTTATTAAACGGCCAGCTGGAACTGCAGTATGGTTTTTATCCGTTAATTCGTCAGTTTTACGGCATGGTGCTGGGGGGGAACTCCTCCTCAGCCGCGCTGGGGCCGACCAGCGTGATCCCGGTGCAGGTGGGGATCAGCCTCAACGCGCCGACGCCGACCTTCACCGCCATCGTCCGCGACAGCGATAAGAAGTTCTATAACAACTTTGCCGTCAGCCGCAGTATGTCGCCTGCCGGACATCTCGACGACGTGGAGCAGAACCCCTCGGGGCTGAAATGGCACGTCGATGGCGCCAACCCGATCCTGGTGAATGAGTTTGGCTTTAAGCAGGCGGCGGGCGAGTCGCAGCGATCGCTGTGGTTCCGCGCCGGGGCTATCTATAACACCTCGCACTACCAGTATTTTGACCAGCCCGGCGACAGCAGCAGTAACTATGCGTTCTACGTCGCCAACACCATGCAGCTGACCCAGCCGAAAAAAGGGCTTCCGCTGGGGCTGTATCTCGATGTGAAAGCGGACTACGCGCCGGACGATCGCAATGCTTACACCAGCGACTTCCAGGTGACCTTCTTTGACATCGGCCTGTTTCCCGGCCGCGAGCAGGATATGACCTCGCTGGGCTACACCCGCTCCTTTATCAGTAAAAAGTTCCGCGATTATGTCGGCGAGGCGGGGATGGAAGCGCCGCAGAGCATCAACGCCATCTCCCTGTCGCACGCCCTGCGCGTGACGAAAGGTATTTACTGGATCAACGGTATCACCTGGCAGGATAACCCGACGCTGGTGCCGAAGCATGAGTCGGCGGTCCTCTGGCAGTCCTCGATGTACTGGAACTTCTGACACCGATCGCCTCAGGCTTTTAACCCCGCCCGCCGGTACGCTGCCGCCGGGCGGTTTTTTTTCGCGAATCGGCTGGCGCAGGAATAAAAAAAGAGGGCCGGCACGTTGCCGACCCTCTTTGACATCGATCCGGGCTTAGCCCCGGTGGCTGATTTTCCCATCGGGAGTCAGCACGAAATCGAAGGTTGCCCGGATATCGTCGCTGGCGAAACCCACCGCCAGCTGCCAGGGGCCGCTGGCCAGGCGCCATTCCTGGGCGGGCACCTGCCAGCGCTGCAGCGCGTGACGCGGCAGGGCAAGGGTCAGAGAGGCTTCCTCGTGCGCCGGGACGCTGACCGCCGCAAACTCCGCCAGCGCCGACCAGGCCGTCTCCGGCCCCCGCAGGTAGAGCTGGACCACTGCTTTTCCGGCGCGGGCGGCGCGGTTTTCCAGCCGGCAGCGCAGCTGCAGAGCGTCCACCTCGTCGCCTGTCAGCGCGGCGGCGCTCAGGGTGATATCGGCATACCCCAGACCGTGACCAAAGGCCCAGGCGGCGGGGCGTTCGCGGGCGTTAAACCAGCGATAGCCCACCTGCTGGCGCTCGTGGTACCAGAGGTCCCCTGCGGCGTCCGGCGTCAGGCTGCGCACCGGATAGTCGTCCAGACGCTGGGCGAAGGTCACCGGCAGGCGACCGCCAGGCTCACGATCCCCGGCCAGCACTGAGGCCAGCGCCGGGCCAAACTCCTGGCCCGGATACCAGACGACCATGACCGCCGCCGCGTCGGCGAGACACCCGGTATCCACCGGATGGGCGACGTTCAGCACCACCACCGTCCGCGGATTCGCCGCGCAGACGGCGCGGATCAGGGCGACCTGATCCGCCGGCAGCGCGGTAGCGTCCCGGTCGATGCTCTCCAGACCGGCATCGGCCGTTTCGCCGATCACCAGCACCACGCTGTCGGCCGCCCGGGCATGGTCGACCGCCTGCTGCAGCAGATCGATGGTTTGCGGGGGCTGGCAGCCGAACCAGATGCCGTGGGCGATACTGCTGCCCAGCGCCATCTCGGCCCGGAAGGTCAGGGTTTCCCCCGCCTGCAGCGGGAAGTCGAGACGGGTATGCGGGGCTTGCATCAGCTTGCCCATGATATCCCCCTCCAGCGCCTCGCCGTTAAAGGTCGCCATGCGCTCGCCGTTCAGTTGCAGGGCGATCTCCCCGGTGCCGCCGATCCAGAAGCCGTAGCGGCCGCTCACCGGCGCGGTGAACTGGCAGCTTACCGTCACGGTGGCGCGTTCGGTCAGGCGCAGCATGTCGCCGACGCCCGGCATATCGCGGAACCAGATCAGCGAGGAGGCGTCGCGCACCTCCTGATGAACCACGCCCCCGTCGGCGGTGGCGTAGGCAACGTCCAGGCCGCGCTCGCCGGCGGCGGTGCGCAGCGGCAGATGATGCAGAGGCGGGATGCGGTAATCGCTCTCCACCCCCTGGGCATAGCTTATTTCGACCCCGGCGGCGGAAAAGCGCTGGCGAATGGCCTCCAGAGGAGAGATCAGCCCCGGCATCAGCGCCACTCTGGCAAAGGTCCCGCCCTGGAAGCAGGGCGTCGTGGCGTTGGGGCCAATCACCGCCAGCCGCTGTCCCGCCTGCGCGGCGAGGGGCAGCAGCCGCTGGCGATTGTGCAGCAGGACAAACCCCGCCGCCGCCGCCTCTTCGAGGGTGTGACGCCGCTGCGCCTCGGCGGCGGCAGAGCCATCCCAGGGCAGGGGATGGCTGACCCGTTCGGCCAGCCGCGCCAGCCGGACGGCGGCATCGTCCAGCCGCCGGGCGTCGCTGTCGGTGTCCATCAGCGCGGGCAGCAGGCGCTCGCCCATATGGCGGGCCGGGCCCGGCATCTCCAGATCCAGCCCGGCGCGGAAGCTGGCCGGGCCGTTCTGGGTACCGAACCAGTCGGACATCACCAGCCCGTCCCAACCGAGATCGCGCTTCAGCCACTGGCTGATGGCCTGATGCTGCTCGGCGCAATAGATCCCGTTCACCCGGTTATAGGCGGTCAGCATGCCCCAGACGCCGCGGCTGGCCGCCACTTCGAACGGCCAGAAATAGACTTCGCGCAGGGTGGCTTCATCGACAACCACGTTCATGGTCCGCCGATCGGTTTCCGAATCATTGCAGACCATATGCTTGACGATGCAGCCCACCCCCTGACGCTGGACGCCGTCGATCCACGCCGCGCCGAGCTCGGCGATATGCCGCGGGTCTTCGCCGAAAAGCTCAAACGCACGGCCGGCAAGGGGGCTGCGCAACAGGTTCAGGTTAGGCGCCAGCAGCGCCTGCGTTCCGGTGCGCAGCGCCTCCTCGCCGATGACGCCGCCAACCCGGCTGACCAGCTGGCGGTCCCAGCTGGCGCCAAGCGCCAGCCCGCAGGGGCTGAGCAGGGCAATATCCCGCTCGTCAACCCGGCCGCCGGTGATCCCCATCGGGCCGTCGGACAGGGTGACTGAACCCAGCGTGGAGTGGGGGATAGGGTGGGTGGACCACATCCCCATCCCGGCGGTGAGCCGCGCTTTTTCGGCAACGCTAAGCGACAGACTGAGCGCAGGCATCGGCATGTCTCCGTAAGGGGGCGGCGGGGGCGAAGGCCAGCGCTTGTTCGGCTACGGTGGCCAGCGCGCGCTGGACCGCGTCGTCGGTGCAGCGGCCCTCGCTGTCGAACAGCGACACGCCGGCGGTGTTGAGGGTCACCCCCAGCGGAGTCGGCCAGCCGCGCAGGGCGTGAACGATCCCGCGCATGGCGCCGAGGGTAGTGTTGCAACCCTGCCAGCCGGCGGCGGTGACGATGCAGCCCACCGCGCGGCCATCAAGATAGACCCGGCTGTCGCCGCGCAAATCTTCCAGCAGGTCGATGGCGTTCTTCACCAGACCAGACACCCCGCCGTGGTAGCCCGGCGAGGCCAGCAGAATGCCGTCGGCCTGGCGCACGGCGTCGACAAACGCCGTTTCCTGCGGCGTGCGGGTGGTGACTTCCGGGTTAAACGGCGGCAGGGCCGCCAGTTCAGCGCCGCCGAACAGTTGGGTCTGCGCGCCGAGCGTGCGGGCGTGGGCCAGCGCGGCGGCGAGGGCGCGCTCGGTGCTGGAGCCCGGGCGGGTGGTGCCGCCGATGCCGATCAGCAGCGGCGGGCGTGAGAAAGCAGGTTTATTCATAGCAGGATCTCCCGGTCGGATTAGCGAAAGCGCGGCAGGATCTGGTCCGCAAACAACGAGATCGACTGCTGGCTCAGGCGCAGGCGCTCCTCGGTCAGCGGGCCGTTGGTGAAGCCGAGCAGCACGTTGCCGATGCCCAGCTGCTGATGGCGTTCCAGCTCCTCGGCGACGGTCTCCGGGCTGCCGTACAGGCACCAGGTTTTGATCCACTCTTCGCTGAAACAGTCCGGATGGCGGTGCAGCGTAACGCCGCTGAACTCTTCCGCCCGCTTGTTGTACTCATATTCCCGGTCGATGGCCTGCTGGTACCAGCCCATGATCTGCAGCATCTCTTCGCGGGCCTGCTCGTCGGTGGGGGCGATATGGACGCACTGCCAGGTGTGGGTGGTCCACGAGAGGCAGTGGTTCACCACCTCGTCGCTATGGCCGGCGTTGAGCAGGGCATCGCGGTAGCGGGTGAAATAGTGGGTCAGCTGGCCAAACGGATCGTTGCTGGCCGGGATCGGCGGAGTAAACGCGGGAATAAAGGCCGGCCAGCCGTTATCGGCGGCGCGCTGCATGCTGGTTTCACGTAGCGCCACCGGCATAATGCGGTTGAACGGTTTTTGCCAGGGGGCAGGAACGATGCGCTGGACTACCGCGCCCTTATAGTGGCCGGTTTCGAAAATGATCGGATCGTCTTCAATATTTTTCTCCCACAGCCGCTGGACCAGATCGAGGTTCTCCTGCAGCAGGCTGGAGGCGTCCTTGTAGTTCACGCCAAAGCCGATCATCTCTTCCGGCGTGGTGCCGCTGCCGATGCCCACCAGCAGGCGGCCTTCGGTGAGTTGATCCAGCAGGTTAACGCGCTCGGCGAAGCGCACCGGGTGGTGCAGCGGGACGGTGGTCACCGACATGCCGAAGTGGATCTTTTTCAGCTGGCCGGCCAGGTAGGCGGCGAAGACAAACGGATCGCTGGACATCGGCGCATAGCCGGTGAAGTGATGGTCTGGCATAAAGACCGCATCGAAGCCGCGATCTTCGGCCTGGCGCGCATGATCGATCAGCGACTGCATGACAAAACGATCCTGCTCGGGGGCGGTGGAACGGCCGACGAGGAAAACAGAGAAACGCATAGCAACTCCTGGGTTGTGTGGTGGTTGTTATTATTAAATAGAACTAGAATTATGATTCTAGTTGTTTATCAAAGAATGAAAATGACCGCCATCACACTTTTGCCACATCGCCGATGGGGGAGTCGGGTGGGCAATTTGCAGCGTGGTCGCTAACTGCAATACACTGCGGGGGTTTTCTATGGATAAAGAGGTGAGAACTGCGATGACCGATCTTCCCGCGATGCGCCAGCCGAAACAGGACCGGAGCCGGGTGGCGCTGGAGCGGCTGATGGCCGCCAGCCGTGAAATCCTGCATGAAGGCACCTTTGAGCTGCTGACCATTGCTGAAATCAGTAAACGCTCGGGCGTTTCTGTCGGCTCGATCTATGCCCGCTTCGGCGGCAAAGAAGATCTGTTTATCGCCGTCATGATGGAGGTGATGCAGGAACTGGACGCCGAATGGCAGCAGCTGATCCAGCAGCTGCACGCGCGCAATCTGCCGCTGCGCCAGCGGCTTCCGGCGCTGATGGATGTCCAGGCGGAGTATCTGCGCCGCCATGCCGGGATCCTGCGGCCGTTTATGGCGCGGGCGGATGATGAGCGCGTGGCGGGGATTGGTAAAGCCGCTTACCAGAAAAATGAGCAGACCTTTATCGACCAGCTGCTCGACGCCGCGGCGGAGATCCGCCACCCGGAGCCAGAGCAGGCCGCCCGCTTCTGCTTTACGGTTTCGTATGCCGCGCTGGCGCGCTTCCTCGGCCTGGGGTCGGCGGCAGAAGCCGCCGGCGAGGGCGACTGGGAACAGCTCAAACGCCATCTGGGCATGATGTGTCTGAGCTATCTGGTTACCCCCGTCTAGGCCGGCTAAGCCGCGGGATTTTACTTCGCTAACTGCCAGGCGCTGGCCTGCTTGTGCTGACGCAGGCGCTGGCTATGGCGGGAGAAGGTATAAAGAAATATCGCGGCGGCCAGCACCAGCGCCGCGATGCCGAGCGTCAGGAAGGCGCTCAGCACATCGTTCCCGGCCCGCAGGCGGATCGCGCCGACGATAATCGGGCTGACGAACATGCCCGCGAAGAAGGCCCCGGACCAGGCGCCCATCGCCCGGCCGCAGTAGGCGGGCGGAATCAACGATCCTACCCAGTAAATCATCGCATTAATCGCCATGCCGGCACCCAGCTGCTGGATGGCGGAGCCGATCCCCATGGCGATCAGCGTTCGCGATTCGCCCACCACCAGCATTCCGATCCCCATCAGGCAGAGCATGATGGCGAGCACGCGCTCCGGCGTATAGCGGCGGGAGACCAGACCGAACAGCAGCGAACCGACCGGCACGGCGAGGCTGACCAGCGACATAATCAGGCCGATACGCTGCGGGCTGGCGTTTTGCAGGGTATGAAAGGCGTTGGCGCCGTTGATGGTGTACACGTAATAAATGATGGCGCAGACAAAGGTAAGCACGCTGAGGGCGATCACTCGCGGCCACGGAAACGGATTATGCTGCGCCGCCTGGGCGGCGTGCTGCGGACGGGCCGCCTGAGCGGGTTCGAACATCCAGAAGTACATCGCCAGAAACAGCAGGATGGCGACAAAGTAGATCATAAAGGCGCCGTTCCAGCGCAGGGCGGTCAGATAGCCGGAGCTGGCCAGCACCAGCACCGCCAGCGCCGGGCCAATCACCCCCTGCACCGTCAGCCAGAAGCGGCGCTGTTTGTCGTCAAAGTAATCGATCAGCATGGTGTTAGCGATGGTCAATACCACCGCCTCCGCCAGCCCGACGCCGAGGCGGCTGCAAAAGATGCCGGTCAGGGAGGTGATGTACAGCGGCATTGTGCCGCAGATGCCATACAGCAGCGTGGCGCTGAGCAGCAGTTTGCGGCGGCCAAATTTATCCGCCAGCCAGCCGGTGCAGGGCCCGGCGATGGCGATCACCAGACCGGGCGCGGTGAGCATCAGCGGCACCAGGGTTTCGACATAAGGCACGCCGGCGAAGTGCTGGATCAGCGTCGGGACCGCCGGCGCCAGGGAAACGATCGCCAGGATGGGCAGAAAGGCGGTCAGGGCGATGATGATGCCCTGGATCGCGCCGGCTTGCGGCGCGTGGGGCGGATTCAGACTATGGCTCACGACGTTCTCCTTTTATCGCGCGGGTCGCCTGTCGTTGGCGGCGGCGCGGTTTTTTAGTATGCAGGTCAGGGATACAGGTGGCGGCGGGAATAGCCGCGGATTTAAGAGTAGGAGCAGGAACGGCGCGGGGAAAAATTGTGATTACGTATGTGATCCATCACAAACAAAAATACCATTGGTTTTGTATGGTTTTTTGCCGCAATAAAAAGGCGACCGGTGTCGCCTTTCGCGGGGAGCGGGGCCGCTTGTGCCCCGGTGAGCCAGAGGCGCTACAGCAGCCGCGCCAGGATATCGTCAGCGGCGAGGATCGCCAGCGCGACGCTGGTCAGCGTCGGGTTGCAGGCGGTTGAGGTGGGGATCGCGCCGTTGCCGCCGACGTACAGATTGTGAAAACCCCAGACCCGCGAGCGGCGGTCGGCCACGCTGTTGCCGTCGTTCGCTTCTCCCAGGCGACAGGTTCCCTGGTAATGCAGCGAGGTGCCCGCCGGCAGGATCATGGCCTCCCCGCCGGGCGCCACGCGGCCCAGCGCGGCGCCGACGCGTTCAGTCACTGCCACCGCCTGCTGTAAACGGCGGCGATCGCCGTCGGTTAACTGATAGTTCAGCTGCATTTTCGGCAGCCCTACGGCGTCGGTTTCATCACTGAAGACGATCCGATCCTCCTCGCGCAGCTCCTTGGCGAGGAACAGCCCCAGGCCCACCACCGGCTTCGCCGGGGTACCCGACGGCTGGGCAAAGGCGATCGGCGAAGTATCCATCTGCATCAGTTGACCGTGGAACGGAAAATCGGGCTCATGGAACGGCAGCCAGGTGACGCCGGAGACATTGTCCCGTCCGTCGCGCACCGGGGAGGTCGGCGCGACGGCGGCCGGCGGGGCGTCCACTTCAATCAGGGCGATCACCTGCGGCTGATCGTTGAGCCAGCGCCCCAGCGCCCGCGGACGGATGCCCGAGGCGTACAGCAGCTGCGGCGTACGCAGCGCATCGGCGGCGACCACTACCGCTTTGGCCGTCACCACATACTGTTCGCCGGTACGCAGATCGCGCAGCTCCGCCCCGCGGGCGACGCCGTCCTCGCTGAGGATCCGCGTGCACAGGGTGGCGGTGCGGATCTCCACCCCGCGCTGGCGGCGGGTCTCTTCCTCCGCCAGCTCGCCGAGCACCGCGTCGACGCCGGACCAGCGCGGCTTGCCCTCCGGCGTCGCGGCGCAGGCCAGCGGCATAGGCTGCGCCAGCCGCGCCGGCGGACGGTCGCTGGCGAAGTGCTGATTAAGGGCATCGACGATTTGCCGGCCGATGGCGGTGGCCGGAAATCCTTCGCGGGTCACCTGAAGATAATGCTCTGCCGACTCCCAGGCGTCGGCCATCTCCCGGGGATCGAGAAAGGGAATGACTTCGCTGCCGCCCGGTCGCGGACAGGCGCAGGTCCAGTGGACGCCCATGCCGCCGAGGTTAGTGGAGAGCGCGGCGGCCGGCATGCCGCTGTGGGGCGCCGTCGGGTCGAGAAGATGGGTGCCGGGCCGCGCCTGCAGGGCGTCTGCCGGCAGGTTTTCCGGCAGGGCGGCCAGCGGAAACGCCCGGGCGCGGTCGTAGGCCGTTTCCCGCTGCGCTGGCGCCAGGTTGCGGATATTAACCCCGGTGGCGGGCGTCAGCGCTTCGCCGGCTTCCACCACCAGGATCCGCGCGGCGCGGCGGTCGGCAATCCGCCGCGCGAAAGCGGCGCCTACCGGGCCGCTGCCAATAATCAGTACATCGATGTTCTCATCCATATCAGTCCTTGCCTTTGTTGTTCTCCGGGCGCATGCCCGTTGCAGGTGTACAGAAAATAGGTACTACAGCTTTGTGCGTCCTGATAAATGGTTCCTCATGATAGCAGCCATTGCCGGACGCGATAGGTCATGGCTTCCCGGGCGGGGGAAGCACCGAGACGGGCAGCAGGCGGCTGAGGGCGGCAATCGCCAGCAGGATCAGGGCGCCAAGGGTCAGCAGGGTGATAAACGCCCCGCGCCAGGCGTCCGGCGCGGAGGCGCTTTGCGCCAGATAGAAGCCGCCAAGGGTCGCCATGCCGAGGGCGGCGCCAAACTGCTGGCCGGTGCGAAATAATCCCGACGCCGCGCCGGCGTGGGCCACCGGGATCGCCGCCATGGCAAAGGCCGGCAGCGGGGCGGAGATAAGCCCCATCCCACAGCCGCACAGGCCGAACCCGAGACCCAGCGCGGTCAGCGGCAGCGTCCCCGGCGCCGCGGCGATCCCGTAGCCCATCAGCAGCAGGCCGCTCATCTGCACGGCCACCCCGACCAGCGTCACGTTACGCCCAAGACGAGGCGATAGCCGGCGGCCGGCGACGGCGATGGAAAACATCGCCCCGAGGGCGAAGGGGATGTGCAGCAGGGCGGTATGGAACGGGCTGAAGCCCAGCCCGCTCTGCAGCACCAGCGCGGTGGCCAGCAGCAGCGAGGCGGTGGTCAGCTGATAGAGCAGGGTGATGACGATCCCGGCGCGAAAGAAGCGGTCGCGCAGCACCGCGGGGGGTAACAACAGCGTGCCGCCCCGGCGTTCACGGCCCAGCAGATGACGCCAGAGGAGGGCCACCGTGATGAGCGACAGCAGCGGCGGCAGCGCCATCCATAGCGGCCAGCGCAGGGCGGGGCCTTCGATCAGGGTGAGCAGCAGCGCGCCGCCGCCCACCACCGCCAGCAGGGTACCCAGCGGATCGATACCTTTGGCCGCCGGGCTGCGCACCGCCGGCAGCGCCCGCCAGGCCAGTATCACGGCGACGACGATCACCGGCACGTTGATCAAAAAGATCGGCCGCCAGCTGAGGCCGAACAGATTGCTTTCGATGATGATCCCGCCGAGAACCGGGCCGAGGATCCCGGCGGCGCCGCCGAGCAGGCCGAAAATACTCATCACCCGGAAACGTTCGTGCGGGCGATACAGAACCTGCATCAGGGAGAGGATTTGCGGGCCCATCATCGCCCCGCTGGCCCCCTGCGCAATACGCATCGCCACCAGCATCTCCGGGCTGGCGGCCAGTCCGCAGCCGGCCGACGCAGCGCCAAATGCCAGCAGGCCGCTGATAAACAGCCGCCGGTAGCCATACAGATCGCCGAGCCGACCGCCGGTGAGCAGCAGAATGGAGAAAAAGAACAGGTAGCCGGTGACTACCCATTCAATTTGCCGCGGGCTGGCGAGCAGATCCCGCTGTACCACCGGGATGGCGACATTAATGATCGAGACGTCGATGATCTCCAGCACCAGCGCTATCGAAACCACCAGCGTGGCCAGCGTGCGCTGCCGCTCGCTGGTATAGGGAGGCGCCTGAACCGCGGCCGCCGAAGCGTTATTGAGCATGATGTACCTTCAGATTTGGTTAAAAACTTGTTAAATAATGTTGACAATTTATAGCAACCAGAGATTAGAATTAGAGCACTCATTCTGGTTATGCCGCGTCAGATCCTGCTGTTGACCGCGAAGCCAGAAGGGAAGGCGTCACACTGCCGCTCCGAAACAGAATAAGAATTCTTATTCTAATTTTGTTTGTTTTGATCTGGCAAGTAGAGAAGGGGGTCGGATGTATTTGTCCGCATGTATTGAATGGCTGTTTCGTGAAGAGTATCCCGATTTCAGCGATCGGGTCCGGGCGGCGAAAGCGCAGGGATTCAGCCACGTTGAGTTTCATCTCTGGCGTGATAAACCGCTGGCGGCGCTGGCGCAGGCGCTGGAGGAGACCGGCGTGAGGCTGTCGAGCTTCGTGGTGGAGCCCCGGCGCAGCCTGGTGGATCCGGCGGAGCATGAGCAGTTTCTGGCGGCGGTGAGCGACAGCCTGGCGGCCTCGCGCCAGCTGGGGTCGCCGCCGCTGGTGGTGGCCTCCGGCTTCAGCCGCGAAGGGGTGGCGATCGCCGAACAGCAGGCGCAGGCGATCCACATCCTGCGCCAGGCGGCGACGCTGGCGGAAGCCGCCGGGGTCACTCTGCTGCTGGAGCCGCTCAACACCCGCATCGATCATCCGGGGATGTTCTTAAACGACACCCGGCTGGCGCTGGACATTATCGAGGCGGTCGACAGCCCGCGGCTGCAGCTGCTGTTTGACGTCTATCACTCGCTGGTGATGGAAGAGGAGATGGAGGAGGTGCTCGGCGGCAGAATGCACCGGGTGGGACACGTGCAGATAGCGCAGGCGCCGGAACGTAACGAACCGGATCCGCGCAGCGGCGAGTGGCCAGAAGTGATCGCCCGGCTGCAACGCCTGGGCTACAACGGGGCCATTGGCCTGGAGTATAAACCGTCGCTGCCCGCAGCGGCCTCGGTGGCCCGCGCCCGCGAAGCGACCGGCTTATCCTGTTAACCAACTTACCTGGTACTTTTATGACTCAGAAAATAAAACGCGGCGTCAGTCTGTACAGCTTTCAGAATGAGACCTATCTCGGCAAGATGTCCCTCGATCAGGCGATCGGTCACTGCGCGGCGTTCGGCGCCCGCGGCATTGAAGTCGTCGGCGAACAGACCTTCGCCGGCTGGCCGGAGTGCGGCATGCCGGAGGCGGCGATCGCCGACTGGCACCGTCTGATGCAGCGCCATGACACGGTGCCGGTGTGCCATGACTTTATGCTCGACTATAAACGCTATAAAGACCGGCCGATGCCGTTTGACGAGCAGGTGCGCAGCGTGCAAAACGACATCGATTTTGCCGCCCGGCTGGGCATGCGCTTTATCCGCTCTCTGGTTTCCGTGGCGCCGGAGGTGCTGGTGGCGGCGGCGCCTTATGCGGAAGACAAAGGGATCACCATTCTGCTGGAGGTGCACGCCCCGCTGCATTTCGACCATCCGTGGATTATTCGCCATGCCGAAGCCTATGAAAAAGCCAACACCCGGGCGCTGGGCTTCCTGCCGGATATGGGGATGTTTTTAGCCCGCTTCCCGCGGGTGTGGAAAGAGCGCTTTATTCGTAACGGTTGCCCGCAGGCGGCGGCGGATTTTATCGAGAAAGCCTATGAGGAGCGGACGCTCAGCGAATACGTGATCCTGGATGTGATGCAAAAATGGGGGCCGGGCCCGCAGCTGGCGATGGCGGAAACGCTGCGCCACAACGCGGCGTTCGAGCCGAAGCGGATGCTCGATTTTATGCCGCGGATCCACAACATTCATGCCAAATTCTACGAAATGACCGACGAGATAAGCGAGTGGTCAATTCCCTACGATGAGATCTTCCGCGTGCTGCAGAAGGGCGGCTATGAGGGGTATGTGTGCTCCGAGTATGAAGGCAACCGCTGGGTGGAAGATGCGCAGGAGGTGGACAGCCTGGAGCAGGTCCGCCGCCAGCAGCTGATGTTCTGTCGCCTGTTAGATGAAACCCCACCCCCGGCGCTGCTGGGTCAGTAAGGAGCATTATCATGTTTGATCAGCATATTATCTGCCGCGAAGGTTTCGGCAACGTCACCCGCGACGGGGAAGTTATCGGCGTGCGCTTTTTGGCCCGTCTGCCTTACTACCGCGGTCTGGGTTTGTCGATGGTGGAAGATATCGCCGTGACCCTCAACGGCGAAGCCATCCCGCGGCAGGCGATCCGCCTGGCGCTGCGCGGCCGGGAGTGGACGCTCGACGAGCTGGAGAGCGTCTACGACGACCGGTGGAACTTCGGTGAAAAGGCGACCATCACGGTGCTCAAACCCGGCGGCCTGCCGGCCGGCTGGCATCGCCTGAAGGTGGCCGAGAGGCTGCGGATCTCCTATCTGCCGTTTGTGCCGGTGACCACCTTTGAAACCGAGCTGGAGTTAACGGCGTAACCTGCCGCAGGATCCGCTGCCGTTATGGCAGCGGATTTCTATACCACGGGGCAGCCACCGGGGAGCGCTGAGGAGATTGCCGTCCAGTCAAACCGCTTCGGAAGAGCGCGGTTTCTCAGCCCGCCTGTGCAGACGAAATAGGAAAATTTACTTCGCAGGCTAACCGCAGATTGCTTCAAAAAAATTCCCGTATTTGTTATATTGTTGTTCATTGATTACTCACCTCTGCGGTGCCAAAAAGAACAAGATTCACCGCAACCCAGGACAATACCATGTTAGATTACCGCTTCCCGACAGCTTTGCAGATGGTTCTCAGCGTAGCAATGGCGGAGCAGATGGGTGAACGTTCGACGAGTGCGATTCTGGCCTACGGCCTGGAAGCCAACCCGAGCTTTATCCGCAAATTAATGGTTCCGCTCACCCGTGACGGCATCATTGTCTCCACGCTTGGCCGCAACGGCTCTATTCATCTTGGCCGCCCGGCGGACAAAATCACTCTGCGTGATATCTATCTTTCCGTTATCGAAGATAAAAAACTGTGGGCGTCGCGCCCTGACGTCCCGGCCCGCTGCGTGGTCAGCGCCAACGCCTGCTGGTACTTCAAATCGGTCGCTGACGAAGCGGAGCAGGCTTCGCTAAACGTCCTCGCTCGCCATACCGTGGCCAGCGCGCTGGAGGCGCTTAAAAACGCCGATACCAGCGGCTGCGACCCGGTACCGGAAATGATCGCCCGCTTTAAAAAAGCGCATTAATCCTGGCCCTGACGAAAAAAAACCGCCTTCAGCTTGAAGACGGTTTTTTGTTATTTGCCGCAGGCTAGGCGGGCAGATCCTCCTCGACCGGCTTACTGCGGGTCACCAGTTTCCGTAGCGTCACGTAAAACACCGGCGTCAGGAACAGACCGAACAGCGTCACCCCCAGCATCCCGGAGAACACCGTGATCCCGGTGACGCCGCGGACTTCCGCCCCTGCGCCGTGGCCGAGGATCAGCGGAATGGTCCCGGCGATAAAGGCGATGGAGGTCATGACAATCGGGCGCAGTCGCAGGCGGCACGCCTCCAGCGCGGCTTCCATGATGCCTTTGCCCTGAATCTCCAGCTCGCGGGCAAACTCGACGATCAGAATGGCGTTTTTACAGGCCAGGCCCATCAGGACCACCAGCCCCACCTGCACGAAGACGTTGTTATCGCCCCCGGTCAGCCAGACGCCAAACAGCGCGGAGAGCATCGTCATCGGCACGATAAGGATCACCGCCAGCGGCAGGGTCCAGCTTTCATACAGCGCCGCCAGCACGAGGAACGCCAGCAGCACCGCCACCGGGAAGACGATCAGCGCCGTATTGCCCTGGGTGGCCTGCTGGAAGCTCAGATCCGTCCATTCAATATTCATTCCATTCGGCAGCACCTGTTTAGACATGGCATCCAGCAGCGTCATCGCCTGCGAGGAGGAGAGGACGCGCGGATCGGCATCGCCAATCAGGTCCGCTGCCGGATAACCGTTGTAGCGGATCACTGGATCCGGCCCGTAGGTGGTACTGATATTCACCATACTGCCGATCGGCACCATTTCGCCCTGATTATTGCGGGTGCGCAGATTGGCGATATCTTCCACGCTCTCGCGGTACGGCCCGTCAGCCTGGGCCATCACGCGCCAGGTACGCCCGAACTGGTTAAAGTCATTGACATAAGACGAGCCGAGATAGGTCTGCAGCGTGCCGAACAGATCGGTCAGCGATACCCCCTGCGCTTTCGCCTTATCGCGATCGACCTGGACATCCAGCTGCGGCACGTTAGCCTGGTAGGTCGAGATCGGGAAGTGCATCCCCGGCGTCTGCATAATCGTCCCGGACATGGCATTCACCGCGCTTTGCAGCGCGCCATAGCCCAGCCCACCGCGATCCTGGATGTACAGGGAGTAGCCGGAGCCCTGACCCAGTCCTAAAATCGGCGGCGGCAGGATGGAGAAGCCAAATCCCTGCTGGATTTGCGCGATTTTGGCGTTGATCTCCGCGTTGATTTCCGCCGCCGAGTGTTTGCGCTGGTCGAACGGTTTCAGGCCAAAAAAGACCGTCCCGGTATTCGGCGTGTTGGTGAACTGCAGCGCGTTAAGACCGGGGAAGGCGACCGCATAATCGACCCCTTCGGTATTCATCCCGATCTCGCTCATTTTGCGGATCACCGCATCGGTGCGCGCCAGCGACGAACCTTCCGGCATCTTCACGCCGCCAATCAGGTACAGTTTGTCCTGGGTGGGAATAAATCCGCCGGGGACGACTTTAAACATCACCCCTGCGGCGCAGAGCAGCAGCAGGTACACCACAAACACCGCGCCACGGCGGCCGAGGGTTTTGCTCACCAGCCCCTGATAGCCGTTCGAGCTGCGCAGGAAAAAGCGGTTAAACGGACGGAAAATCCAGCCGAACAGACGATCGATCAGCCGGGTAGGGAGGTCTTTTTTCGCGCCGTGCGGCTTTAACAGCAGGGCCGCCAGCGCCGGGGAGGGCGTCAGCGAGTTGATGGCCGAGATCACCGTGGAGATGGCGATGGTCACCGCAAACTGCTTGTAGAACTGACCGGTCACGCCCGAGAGAAACGCCATCGGCACGAACACCGCGCACAGCACCAGCGCAATAGCGATAATCGGCCCGGAGACCTCTCGCATCGCCTGATGCGCCGCGGCAAGCGGCGCAA
>OLFT01001029.1_pt1 | contig 31297 bp, 27 predicted proteins | sample 1604921 | NCBI WGS metagenome assembly OLFT01 (sample SAMEA3888897, study PRJEB22519) | human gut metagenome | biome: human gut; feature: human-associated habitat; material: faeces | place: Denmark | collected 2013 | reverse complement strand
TCGCAAGTCGAGATATTCTTTCTTGAACATATCCACAAAAAGAAAGAATAATGAAAGCAACAGCGGACCGAAGATGACTCCCATAAACCCGAATATCGGCAGACCGATGACTACTCCGAAAATAGTGATAAGCGGATGTGTATCCGCCATCTTCTTTTGAAGGATGAACCGGATGAGGTTGTCCGATTGCGATACGACGATAGCCCCATAGCCAAAAAGCCCGATTGCGTTGAACCAGTCTCCACTGATGGCAAGATAAGCGGCTACGGGAAACCATACCAATGCCGTACCTACCATCGGAATGATGGTTGCAAAGCAGGTCAGGAATCCCAGCATCAGTATGTTGGGTGCTCCGAAAAGCAGATAGCCTATCATAGCCACGCCTCCCTGGATGATAGCCAGTAAGGGAATACCGATAGCATTGGAACGGACAATCATATTGATTTCGTGAATGACTTCCTGCGTATTGGTTTCATTAAATGGCAGAATGTCATTGACATAAGCTTCCATCTTTTTTCCTCCAATCAGCATGAAATAAAGCACAAATATCATGACGAACAGGTTGATGGCAAGGCTGCTGATGCTTTCCATTATAATTTGTCCGATACGGGGAAGTATGGACATGATGAATGACAGCGTATCTTTTCCCAATACATCGTATCCTGTTTTCTCTTTGATGAATTCTGCTACCTGTTGAATAGGTGCAATATAGGTCTGTGGATCCAGATTGATATCCTGTAACTTGTTTGCCACCATCCAGACAGTCAACCCCAAAGGGATAAGAAAGACGAAAATCGTTTCTGCGGTAATCAACAGTGCGCTGATGCTTCGTTTCAGCTTTCGTTTTTCTACCAGATGATTCATCTGTCCGCGTACAAGAATGTAGATGGTGAGTGCTCCCAGCAATCCCCCCAGAAAAGGAGTGATTTGGCGGAAGATGATGACTCCCATAAACAGGATGATGACAATGAGGGAATATTTCCAGTATTGTTCTTTGGTACTCATATCGTGTAAAATTCGTTTATATGATAATAAACACTCGAAGACCGTGAAAGGTTTGTTTTACAGTGAAATGTCGATATGAAAAACTGTTTTACCGGGACGGCTTTCCAAAATAGACAGATGACCGTTGTGGTTACGGATGATTTGTCGGCAGAGACTTAACCCGATACCGGTTCCTTCAGATTTGGTGGTGAAGAACGGAATGAATACTTTTTCCTGCAGGATAGGTTTCAGTTGGTCGTATTGGGCTAGTTGCTGGCATCCCAATAAAGTCAGTGCGGCACTGTTGGCCATCATTATTTTTCCGGAAGAATCCCATGCCAACACACCGCTAGGGACTTCTTCCAATAGCGAACGGTAGAAATGTTCCTGCTTTGAATATTCAGCTTGAGTTCGGATGAGCAGGGCATTGATACGGTTGAGTGAACGATTCAGCATTTCCTGTTCCCGGCTGACATTGTTTTCGGGGAAATAGAGCATATTGTCTTTGTCTTCTATCGCATCGAAGAAAAGGCGTAATTTTTGGTTGAAAGAGTTTAGCTTATTCACTAATCTTCCAATCTGAAACAAGGAGCAGATAACCAGTAATATCCCTATTACCACTCCTTGTTGGGAAATAATGAGCCATAGACCTGTTCCTGCGGTAGCAAGAATAAATAGGATATGTCCTAATGTGGTCCAATATATATGTCGGCTGAATAGCATACGGCTTAGGGCTTAAATCGTTTCAGTTTATTGTAGAGCGTTTGTCGGCTGATACCAAGTTGTTCGGCCGCAGCAGTCAGGTTTCCATTATTTTGCAAGATGGCCGTCTCGATGGCTTGTCGTTCCACTTCTTCCAGATTGGGCACCGCTTGGACTGTCTGTGGTTTCCAAGTCTGTTTCACCAGAATATCTTTAGGACGTATCACGTTGCTTTCGCATAAAATAACCGCCTTTTCGATGGTGTGTTGCAGTTCCCGGATATTGCCCGGCCAATGATAGGAGCGTAGCTTTTCAATCGTTTGCTCATGCATTCGCATTTCCGGTCGTTGATATTTGGAAGCGAAGCGATGAAGAAAAGCATCGATGAATAATAATAGATCATCTCCCCGTTCTCTCAAAGGGGGAATTTCCAGATGGATGGTATTGATGCGATAGAATAAGTCTTCGCGGAACAAACCTTCTTTAATCATCTCCGGTATGTCTTTGTTGGTGGCGGAGATGAGTCGGATATCAACGGGAATCACTTTGTTGCTTCCGATTCGGGTGATATTTCGGTTTTGTAGTACAGTCAGTAGTTTGGCCTGCAATGCAAGAGGGAGATTTCCGATTTCATCCATAAAAAGCGAACCACCATTGGCGGCTTCGAATTTACCCGGACGGCTTTCATAAGCATCAGTAAACGCTCCACGTTCGTGTCCGAAGAGTTCACTCTCAAAGAGCGATTCGCTGATAGCCCCCATATCGACACTAAGTAACTGACGGGTGTTTCGTGAAGATAAGCGATGTATTTCCCTGGCTAACATCTCTTTTCCTGTTCCGTTTTCTCCGGTTATCAGGATATTGGCATCGGTTTTGGCGACTTTAGTAACTACCTTAATTAGCTGTAGCATTGCAGGGGAATGACCGATCAACATTTCTGACTTATTCAGATTTTCATCACCGGATGCTTTCTGGGTTGATTTGGGAGAGTTTTTATGATGGGTTGGACGATTGTTTTGATAGGCTTCCTTTATTTTCTGTATCAGTATGTGGTTATCCCATGGTTTTAGTAGAAAATCTGTTGCACCATTCTTCAGTGCTTTAACGGCTAATTCTACATCACCGTAGGCGGTTAGCATAATAACGGGCAGTGAAGGGCGGATTTCATGGATATGTTTCAGCCAGTACAGTCCCTCGTTACCATTGTTGATTCCTGCTGAAAAGTTCATATCCAGAATCACAATATCAATCGGAGTGGTAGATAAGATGGTCGTGATTTGATTAGGATTGGCAGCTGTGCGGACTGTGCTGAACACATTCTCGAGTAATAACTCCAGTGAGGCTAATACACTCTTATTGTCGTCTACAATTAAAATCGTTCCTGTTTCCATACGCAAGATTGGGGGCTCTGTCCGTTGAATGTTCCTTTTAAGTTTCCGGGTAAAGGTATCTGTTTTTGATTTTCTTTGCAAGGGAGTGTCCAATAATTAGACGTTTTCATACAAAGTTTATGCTGGAATGAGTCAGAACGAGTTAGAATAGGGTAGAATAGAGGGATTCTCTCGGTAATGTCCAATTATTGGACGTTAGGGCGTTTAATTTTTGGACGGTGGAAGAATTATGTAATTTCTATTTGTTTTATAATCAATTATTTATGATTTGTGGCATTGCATTTGCTTTTATCATCCTGCTATCACACAATCATATATTATAAAGGATGAAAAGATTTCTTTTACTACTATTGCTTTCAGTGCCGGTTTTCCTGCTAGCCCAATCCGCTATGAGTTTGGACGATTGCATTCGTTTGGCTTATAAACAGAATCCGGCTGTACGTAACGGAGTTATCGGCATAAAGGAAACGAAAGCGGATTATATAGCTTCTGTCGGTGCTTTCCTGCCGCACATAGTGGTTAATGCGGAAACAGGCAAACGATTCGGACGTTCGCTGGATCCTGACACCAATGGGTATACCAGTGAATCTTTTGAAGAGGGAACGGTGGGACTTGATATGACACTTTCCTTATTTGAAGGCTTTTCGCGTATCAATCAGGTGCGTTTCCGGAAAATGAACAAAGAACGTAGTGAATGGGAGCTGAAAGAGAAACAGAATGAACTGGCCTATCAGGTGACGGATGCTTATTACAAACTGATTCTGGAGAGAAAATTGCTCGATCTTGCTTTGGAACAAAGCCGGTTGAGCGAAAGGTATTTGAAACAGACAGAGGTCTTCGTGGAACTGGGATTGAAATCAGCTTCCGATTTACAGGAGGTGAAAGCACGCCGGGAGGGAGATATTTATCGTTATCAGTCGCGCGGAAATAGCAGTCGGATCGCTTTATTACATCTGAAACAATTAATGAATATCCAGCCGGGCGACACACTCGCTATTCTGGATACGATTACAGCATCCCAAGTACCACCATATTCTGTTTCGACTGTGGAAACTCTATACGCACAATCTATCGAAATATTGCCCTCCATACGTATGATTGATTTGAAACAAAAAGCAGCTCATAAAGAGTATGCGATAGCGGGAGGAGCTTTCTCACCCTCTGTCTTTGCTCGTTTCACCGTCGGTTCCAATTATTATAATACAGCTTTCTCGGCCAGACAATTGCGTGATAATATAGGAAAATATGTGGGTGTTGGCATCTCCTTTCCCCTGCTAAGCGGTTTGCAACGTTTGACCAATCAGCGCAAGCTGAAATTGAATATGTATCGGCTCAAAAACGAAGAAGAACTTGAAAAACAACAATTATATACGGATATTGAGCAAACACTCCTTTCTCTTCACACCGGATATAGTGAACATCAGCAGGCATTATCACAACTTGACGCTGAAACACTGGTACTGAAAGAATCCGAACGGAAATGGGAAGAGGGATTGATTTCCGTCTTTCAACTGATGGAAGCCCGTAACCGGTTTATTGCTGCCAAAGCAGAACTGGTTCGTGTACGCTTGCAAATAGAAATGATGATGAAACTAGAAAAATATTATCGACAAGGAACTTTTTTATAAACCATTATGGATACACTTATTGAACGAAAACCCGGCATCAATCGCAAACGTCTTTATTGGGTCGGTGGGGTAATGCTCGGACTTGCTGTGATTGCCTATTTTATTTTCAGAGATACAGCTTCTTCTATGGCAGTGGAGAAAGACCGGCTGACAATTGCTACTGTCGAGCAGGCCGAGTTCAGTGATTATATCCGTGTGATTGGTCAGGTCATGCCTAGCCGGATTATCTATATGGATGCCATCGAGGGCGGTCGTGTGGAAGAGCGCCTGAAAGAAGAGGGAGCTATGGTAAAGGCCGGTGATGTGATTCTGCGTCTTAGCAACCCATTGCTCAATATCGGTATCATGCAGAGTGAAGCCGATCTTGCTTATCAGGAAAACGAGTTGCGTAATACCCGGATTAGTATGGAGCAGGAACGACTGCAACTGAAACAAGAACGTATCGGCCTGAATAAAGAGCTTATCGGGAAGCAACGCCGTTATGAGCAGTATAAACGTTTGGTAAACGAACAACTGATAGCACGTGAAGACTATCGCCAGGCAGAGGAAGAATATATAGCAGCCAAAGAGCAACTGGCTGTTATTGACGAACGTATCCGGCAGGATCATATTTTTCGGGAAAGTCAGATAGGCAGTCTTGACGAGAATATACGTAATATGAAACGGAGCTTGGCATTGGTTCGTGAGCGTTTGGAAAACCTGAAAGTGAAAGCTCCGATTGACGGACAGGTAGGAAACCTGAATGCGCAAATCGGGCAATCTATTTCTGCCGGCGAACATATCGGGCAAATCATCACTTCCGACCTTAAAGTACAGGCACAGATAGACGAGCACTACGTAGAACGGGTACTTCCCGGACTTCCTGCCGACTTTACCCGTGACGGAGGAACCTATAAACTGGAAGTGACTAAACCTTATCCTGAAGTGAAAGACGGTCAGTTTCGTACAGACCTCAATTTTATATCCGAACGACCGGAGAATATCCGTGCCGGACAGACTTATCACATAAACCTGCAATTGGGTGATCCGGCACAAGCTATTCTGGTTCCCCGTGGCGGATTCTTTCAAATTACCGGGGGCCGATGGATGTACGTTGTCGATGAAAGTGGTACATTTGCCACGCGGCGCCCTGTGAAGATAGGACGGCAGAATCCACTGTATTACGAGGTGACAGACGGTTTGTCTCCGGGTGAGAAAGTAATCATATCCGGGTATGAATTATTTGGAGACAATGAGAAACTAATACTAAAATAATGAATAAGTATTATGATTAAAACAGAAAAACTATCTATGCTTTTCACCACAGAAGAGGTGCAGACAAAAGCATTGAATGATGTCACCTTACAGGTGGAACAAGGAGAATTTGTAGCGATAATGGGACCGTCAGGATGCGGCAAATCCACCTTGCTGAATATTCTCGGTACATTGGATTCTCCGACTTCCGGTTCTTACTTTTTTGAGGGGAAGCAAGTCGATAAAATGACTGAAAACCAGTTGACTGCTTTGCGGAAAGGTAATCTGGGCTTTATCTTTCAGAGTTTCAACCTGATTGACGAACTGACCGTGTATGAGAATGTGGAACTGCCACTTGTCTATCTGGGTATGAAGACTCTCCAACGGAAAGAACGAGTCAATAAAGTGCTCGAAAAAGTCAACCTGTTACATCGTGCGAATCATTATCCCCAGCAGTTATCCGGCGGACAGCAACAGCGTGTAGCCATTGCCCGTGCCGTAGTGACCGAATGTAAACTACTGCTGGCCGACGAACCTACCGGAAATCTGGATTCGGTGAATGGCATCGAAGTGATGGAACTGTTGAGCGAACTCAACCGTCAGGGAACCACAATCATTATCGTCACCCACTCACAGCGGGATGCGAAGTATGCACACCGGGTCATCCAACTATTGGACGGACAGATTGTAGCCGAAAACATCAACCGTCCGCTGGAAAAGAAAACGTCATCTAAAAACGAAACCGTATGATAGGGAATTACTGGAATAGTGCCTATCGGAATCTGATGAAGCGGAAGAAGTTCAGTTTCATCAATATCTTTGGATTGGCAATCGGAATGGCATCGGCATTACTGATGCTAACCTATGTCACTTTTGAGTTCAGCTTTGATAAAATGCACACGAAATATGCCCATATCTATCGGGTGCAAAGTACTTTTCATGAAGGGGAAGTCCTGACCGATTACTGGGCGACCAGCTCTTTCGGATATGCCTCGGCCATGAAAGAGAATCTTGCCGGAATCGAAGATTATACCCGTATCGCTACCCATCTCCAACCGGAGCAGATTGTGAAATATGGCGAACTGACATTACGGGAGAATCAGATAGCCTATGCCGATCCGGGCTTCTTCCGTCTTTTTGATTTCGAACTTCTGAAAGGGGATAAAAAGACTTGTCTCTCCATGCCCCGGCAAGTGGTAATCACCGAACGTATTGCCCGTAAGTATTTCAAAGATGAAGACCCTATCGGCAAAATTCTGATCTTTACCGGAACGTATGATAAAGTATCGTGCGAAGTGACCGGAGTCATGAAAGAAATGCCCTCCAACTCACACATTCATTATAATTTTCTGATTTCCTATGCCTCTCTGCCTCAATATATGCAGGAATACTGGTATAAGCATGAAGCCTATACGTATGTTTTGCTCGATTCACCGGAAAGAAAAGCGGAGATAGAAAAAGAATTTCCTGTGATGGCGGAGAAATACAAGACAGAGGAAGCACTGAAAAATAAGACGTGGGGCGTGTCTTTAATTCCCTTGGCAGATATACATCTCACCCCACAGATAGGCTATGAGACGGAAACCAAAGGAAATCGTTCTGCTATGATCGCCCTGATTTTTGCGGCTGTCGCTATTCTGGCTATTGCCTGGATTAACTATATCAATCTGACCGTAGCACGTTCGATGGAGCGTGCTAAAGAAGTGGGAGTGCGCAGGGTAGTGGGAGCTTTCCGCCAACAGTTGATTTATCAATTCCTGTTTGAGGCCTTGGTTATGAATCTGATAGCTTTCATATTAGCTGTGGGATTAATAGAACTGGTTCTTCCACATTTCAACCAATTGGTAGGACGTACAGTTACGTTTTCTGTCTGGTTCATGGATTACTGGTGGATTTTGCTGGTTCTCGTTTTTATAGCCGGAATATTTATTTCCGGGTATTATCCGGCATTGGCTTTGTTGAATCGCAAACCTATAACCTTGTTGAAAGGGAAGTTTTTGCATAGCAAGTCAGGCGACCGAACCCGTCAGGTACTGGTGGTTGTCCAGTATACAGCTTCCATGATTTTACTTTGTGTTACATTGATTGTTTTTGCACAGCTGAATTTTATGCGCAATCAATCTTTGGGAGTGAAAACCAGCCAGACATTAGTGGTTAAGTTTCCGGGACATACAGAGGGGCAGAATATCAAGTTGGAAGCAATGAAAAAAGCAATCGCGCGTCTTCCTCTGGTCCATCGGGTTACTTTTTCCGGTGCCGTGCCGGGCGAAGAAGTGGCCACATTCCTTTCCAATCGTCGCACCAATGACGCTTTGAAGCAGAACCGTCTTTATGAGATGCTGGCTTGTGATCCTGATTATGCGGATGCATACGGTTTGCAGATAGTAGCCGGAAGAAGTTTCTCCGAAGAATATGGTGATGATGTCGATAAACTGGTGATTAATGAAACAGCTGTACGTAATCTGGGATTTGCTTCCAATGATGAGGCGATAGGCGAGTTGGTAACAGTGGAATGTACTGATGCGCCGATGCAGATTATCGGAGTGGTGAAAGATTATCATCAGCAGGCGTTGAGCAAGAACTATACACCTATCATGCTGATTCATAAAGATAAAATTGATTGGTTGCCCCAGCGTTATATCTCTGTTGTGATGGCTTCCGGAAATCCCCGTGAACTGGTATCTCAAGTGCAAGAGATCTGGAATCAGTATTTCGCGGATTCCAGCTTTGATTATTTCTTCCTCGATCAGTTCTTCGACCACCAATATCGGCAAGACGAGGTTTTCGGAGCGATGATCGGTTCGTTCACCGGATTGGCAATCTTTATTTCCTGTCTCGGACTTTGGGTATTAGTCATGTTTTCCTGTTCCACCCGCACCAAAGAGATGGGAATACGTAAAGTGTTGGGAGCTTCCCGCTGGAATCTTTTCTATCAGTTGGTCAAAGGATTTTTCCAGTTGATTTTGATTGCAGTTGTTATAGCTCTTCCGGTAGCTTGGTTTAGTATGAATGCCTGGTTAAGTCATTATGCTTTCCGTACCGATCTCAAAGCGTGGTTCTTTATAGTACCTGTATTGCTGATGCTGTTTATCTCATTTGTGACAGTGGCTTTCCAGACAATGAAAATAATAATGAGCAAACCTGCTCGTTCATTACGATATGAGTAATCTCTGAATCTACTCCATCGGATATTCGTTAATATCCGATGGATTTATGTTAAATGTTAACGAAACTGTTACTTCTATTAAACCATGTTATAAGATACGCTACTTGAGCCTGAAAATTTGGAGATATGCAGAAAGTCCGTATCTTTGCAATGTGTTTTTCATAGTATTAGATTTAAGGTTAACAAAAGATTGGCTGTCTGGGATAGATAGCCTTTTTTTATGCTCTTTTCCAAGCAGAAAGATAGCGTCACTATCCGGTCGGGATGGTTACCCTATCCCATGAATATACCGTCACTATCATAAGTGGATACCGTCACCATGTTTAAAATGAGTTTTTTCTGTCTTTTCTATTATTCTATCATTCTCATCCTATCGTGAGTTGTCAATAAAATTCCAATATGCTTATTGGTTGGAATGGTAATTTGGTAAAGTGTTGATATTTAACGGCATTTATTGTTTGGATCTTATATGCTATGTTTTTGTACTTATAAGTATTCGTTGGCTACTCATTTGCTACCTTAAATGTACTTTACTGTTATAAAAGAATAATAATCAGAAGTTTATCGTATTACCGGAAATTAATACCGTAACTTGCAGAAAAGGAAATCCCGTCTATTTTATCCCCGAATATAAACTATCCTAAAAAAGAAATGAATTATGAAAGGTCAAGAGAAAAAAAGAGAAGCAAAGAAAGAAAAGTCGGACAAGAAGATTAAAGTACTGACTGATTATCAGAGAGAGAAGCAGAGTAAGAGTGACAAAGGAATGAGTATAATACCAAGGACATAATGGTACATGTAAAAAGGGAAGGTGTTATATTGGAAAGAACTTCGCTTGAGTTTGAGAACGAAGGTGTGATGAATCCGGCAGTGATTGCCGAAGGAAATACGGTGCATATGTTTTATCGTGCAGTCAAAAAAGGAAACTATTCATCCATCGGTTATTGCCGGCTTGAAGGTCCTTTGACGGTGGTAGAGAGGGATGTGGCTCCATTGCTGTTTTCCGAGTTTGAGTATGAGTGCCAAGGAGTGGAAGATCCCCGGATCGTAAAGATAGAGGATCTCTATTATCTCACTTATACAGCCTATGACGGATACAGTGCTGTCGGTGCTCTCGCCGTTTCTTCGGATTTGAGACATTTTGAGAAGAAAGGCATCATTACTTCCCAGATAACCTATCCGCAATTCCGGGAACAGCTTCGTACCCAGCAGGCCATTATCAGTAAATATTTCCGCTCCGGCAATAAACGTGAGGCAACTAACGAGAAAGGGCATCCGCTTTATATGATGGATAAGAACGTAGTGTTCTTTCCCCGGAAAATCAACGGGAAGTTTTATTTTATGCATCGTATTCGTCCTGACATCCAGTATGTGGCGGTAGAGCGTTTTGATATGCTGACGAAAGAGTTCTGGAAAAGATACTATCAGAATTTCGCCAAACGCATCCTGCTGGCGCCTTATCACGATCATGAATCAAGTTACATCGGAGCCGGATGTCCCCCGATAGAGACAAAAGCCGGTTGGCTGTTGATTTATCATAGTGTATATGATACTCCTTCCGGCTATGTTTATTCCGCCTGTGCGGCTTTGTTGGATATAGACAATCCGGCTATTGAAATAGCCCGTTTGCCTTATCCGTTGTTCACTCCCGAGGCAGAATATGAACTGTCCGGTGTAGTCAATAGAGTTTGTTTTCCAACGGGCACAGCCCTGTTTGGCGACACTCTCTATATCTATTATGGAGCAGCCGACAAATATGTGGCTTGCGTGTCAGTGCAACTGACAGAGTTGTTAGATGAATTAATAAAACAAATCAAATGAGAAAAATAATATGTATTACTACTTATCCTCCTCGTGAATGTGGCATAGCCACTTTTGCCCAGGACTTGATCCGGGCTATCCTTTCAAAGTTTGGAGAATCTTACTCCATAAAGATATGTGCAGTGGAGTCCGATACGGAAAAACAGACTTGTACGGAAGACGTCGAGTATGTTCTTGATACGTCGGATATTTCTGCATATGCTACTTTAACCAGACAGTTGAATGAAAATTCTGAAGTTAAAATGGTGCTGGTGCAGCATGAATTCGGATTATATGCAGCGCAGGAAGAAGCTTTTCTGCAAATGTTGCAACAACTTCTCAAACCCGTGATTCTTGTCTTTCATACAGTACTTGCGCAACCTTCACCCGCCCTTTACCGGAGTGTGGGAAGAATGATGGCTACCTGTGCGAATCTGGTAGTCATGACACAAAACTCCCGGGAGATTCTCCTGCGGGATTATCAGGCAGATGGAGATAAAATTACGGTGATTCCTCACGGTACCCATTTAGTATCGTTCAGAGATAAGAGCAAATTAAAAGATTTTTATCAGCTTTCGGGCAGGCGTGTGCTTTCTACCTTCGGGCTGCTCAGTCCCGGCAAAAGTATCGAAACCACATTGGATGCCTTACCGGCCATTGTGAAGACGAATCCTTCTGTGATATTCCTTATTATCGGCAAAACGCATCCGGGGGTACTGAAAGTAGAAGGAGAGAAATATCGTAATTTGTTGGAAGCGAAAATAAAGGAGTTGCATCTGGAAGAACATGTGCTCTTTATCAATCAATATCTTGAACTTCCCGTCTTATTGGAATATTTGCAGTTGACAGATGTGTATCTTTTTACTTCAAGTGACCCGAATCAGGCAGTGAGCGGGACATTTGTTTATGCGTTAAGCTGCGGATGCCCGATTATAGCTACCCCTATTCCCCATGCATTGGAATTGTTGAGTGATGATTCCGGTATCATCTTCGACTTTAAGAATTCGGAGCAGTTGTCCGAAGCTGCCAATCATCTGCTTGCTGATGAAAAGTTGCGGACTCAGATGAAACTGGTCGGTCTGCAGAAGACAGCGGCTACAGCTTGGGAAAATGTGGCTATTGCCTATGCGTCTCTTTTCCAGAAAACGGGCAGGGGGGAAGAGGAACTGATTTACTCTCTGCCTCCCATAGACACTTACCATATCCGGCGCATGAGCCGCCAGTGGGGAATTATCCAGTTTTCGAAAGGAAATCGTCCGGACAGTTCCACCGGCTATACATTGGATGATACGGCACGTGCGTTAATGGCGATGTGTCAGGTGGTTGCTACGGGACAGGGAAAAGTGAAAGAGCGGTATGTCAAGACCTACTTGAATTTTATCCGTTACTGTCAGCAGCCGGACGGCTCTTTTTTGAATTACGTGGATAAAGATGGAATATTCACTTCGCAAAATGAGGAAGTGGGACTGGACGATAGTAATGGACGGGCTGTTTGCGCTTTGGGATATTTTATTTCTTGTGCCGGGCATTTTCCCGCTCCGTGGAAAGAGGAGGCGGAAGCTATTCTCAAGCGTACCTTCCAACGGTTCGACCGGATAGAGTCTCCCCGTAGCATTGCTTTTATGCTCAAGGGATTCTACTATTATAGCCGTGAATGTCCTTCGGCGCAGACCGATGCGTGCATCTGGCTGTTGGCCAATAAACTGGCGCAGATATATCGTCGAACGGCAGAAGTGCATTGGCGATGGTTTGAGGCATATCTCACTTATGATAATGCCATTTTGCCGGAAGCAATGTTGTTGGCCCATCTGGCTATTGGCAGAGAGGAGTATAAAGAAATAGCCCATGAATCTTTCGAATTCTTATTGAAAAAAGTATTTGTAGGCAATCGTATTCAGGTGGTTTCCAATCAGGGATGGATGCACAAAGGGAAGAGCAGTCATGGATTTGGAGAACAGCCCGTAGACGTGGCGGGCATGGTGATTGCTCTGAAGACCTTTTATCAAGTATTTAAGGACGAAAAATATCTTCGTATGCAAAAAGATGCTTTCAACTGGTTTCTGGGCAATAACCATTTACATCAGATTGTTTACAATCCTGCTACCGGTGGTTGCTATGACGGACTGGAAGAAAATAACATCAATTTGAATCAGGGAGCGGAATCTACCGTTTGCTATTTGATGGCACGACTGTCTCTTTTATCTGACTAATTCCGTATATTTGCAGGCATAAACTGCAATATTATGAAATCGGTATTTATTAAGGTGCTTCGTGTACTGATGCTTCTTTCTCAATAAAAGGTTTCTCTCATTATTCTACTTTAGTCCTTAGTTGTATGTTTGGTGGGAAGAAGGATATCCTCTACTCCTTCATGGCACAAGACAGCATAGATTGGTACCGCATTACGACCAAGCTTATCTGCAATGTGACAGCCCGCCAAGACTTCAAGAAAAGTCATCTGCCTATGGTCTTGATTAGTGATGACTCCGATTTGCCCAAAAGCGGTGTGAAGATGGAATTTATTGGGAAGATCTTTTCCCATGTATATCAGAAGTGTATTCTCGGCTATAAAACCCTTATGCTGTGTTGGAGCGATGGATGTACCCAATTTATGCTCGATGCTTTCCTGCATGGAGGAAAAGGAAAATTAGAAGGAAAGGAACAGGGGGTGGCTGTCCGACAAAAACTCCTATATAACCAAGCGCAAAGAAGAGTATTTCATGAGCAAAGGAAACAAACTCATTGAAATGGTAAAACGAGCTATTCGTGCAAAAATACCATTTGAATACCTACTGGTAGACAGCTGGTTTACTTGTACCAAGCTTGTGGATTTTGTATCCAACTCTCACAAGAAATTTCATCTTTTGGGTATGGTGAAGATGGGCAATACCAAATATGTCACTAAGAAATGGGGGAAGTCTCTGCTAAAGTAATCATCGGGAAACTAAAGAGTTCAAAGTCTATAAGATATAGTCGCCGTTACAGATGTCACTACAGGATGGTCGATGCAACTCTCGCAGGCAGGGCTGTCAGACTGTTTTTTTGTCGACGTGGAAAGAATGAAGGCTGGAAAGTCATACTGACAACCGATACAAAAATGGATTTCATGCGAGTTTACGAAATATATGCAATGAGATGGTCTATAGAGGGTTTCTTTGCAAATGGGAAAAGAATATTGAGATTAGTTGATTGTTCTGCAAGGGATTTTTCCTCTTAAATTTCATACATCTCACTGGTGATGATATGCTATAATTTGCTCACTTCAATAAAGCGAATCCATGACTATGAAATAATCGGGGGACTCTTTGCTGAAATTTATGAGGGAGTACATGAGTCAACTGTGATTGAAAAATATGGGGTATCATACTCGAAGTGGTAGCAGTGATTGCTGAATTTACAGGAGCTGACTCGGAAGAACTCATTCTTTAAGTCATTGAAAGTAATAAACGTCTAGACGCATTCCGAGCATATGCTCAAACGGCATAATCTCTAAATCCGAAACTTGAGTAAGAATGTCCTCCAATCTGATTTTTAGACTCATGTGTTTATGCATGGATGACATCCTATATATGTGATTCAAGAATTTCTTTAATTGCTTATTTAGGGAGTATGGCTATTCTATAAATATACCTTCACTATAATAAGTAGATATCGCTACTATGGTTAAAATGAGTATCTCTGTCCTTGCTATTGTCCTAAATGAGAGCTCAATATGTACTAAAAGTATGTTTCTCAACATAAATGTGCATTTTCTTATTATAATGCCCTTGCATTCTAAAAAAAATCTTTTAATATTGCATTTGTATTATTTGTCAGACAAATACTACAAATAATAAAATCTAATAATATGAAGATAGAAATTAATCAAACAACATTGATCGATCAGGTAGAAGACAGCTTACTTACCTACTTTAAAAAGAATGATTTGAGATGTGGAGATTCTATTCCCAATGAGAATAATCTGGCCGCAGAATTAGGAGTTGCAAGAAGTGTTGTCAGAGAAGCTTTGAGCCGTTTGAAAATGATGGGACTGATTCATGCGCGCCCTCGTAAGGGAATGGTTTTGACTGAACCTTCCATTTTAGGTGGAATGAAAAGAGTGATAGATCCTCGTGTTTTGAGTGAAGAAACAATTTTGGATTTATTGGATTTCAGAATCGCACTTGAAATAGGAATATCAAGTGATATTTTCCGTAAGATAACTCCTAAAGATATTGAGGAATTGAGCGAGATTGTGAAAATGGGAATTGTTTTCGAGAATAACGAGTATGCGTTAATCAGCGAATCGGCTTTTCATACAAAACTATACAAAATTACGGGAAATAAAATAATATCTGAATTTCAGGAAATCATTCATCCTATACTTGTCTATGTGAAAGAAAAGTTCAAAGACTACTTAAAACCTATAAATATAGAGATGAGTAAAAGCGGCAGAATAGCTACTCATGCTGATTTATTGGATTTTATAAGAAAAGGAGACGAGAAAGGCTATCGTGATGCCATTGAAAGACATTTTGAGGTTTATAAGATTTTTAAAGTGAACCGGAGTTTGGAATTGATGGCAGAGAAAAACGAAGAAGAAAGGATAGATAATATATGAGAAAACTGTATTTTTTTATTTTATATTTATCTTTAATTTTATCATATATGAATACGGCTTGTTCGAGAAAAGGAGAAAATAAGATAGTAATGCAATGGGAAAACTCATTGTTACTTCCGGGATGTACCGGTATGCTGAAAAACGTTGGATTGGCTGGTGCATACTCAGGAATAGTAGAGGATAAATTACTAGTGCTGGGAGGAGCCAACTTTCCTGATAAATATCCTTGGGAGGGAGGAGTTAAAACTTGGTGGTCTACTTTATATAGTTATGATCTGCACACGGAGAAGTGGACTGTTTATGATGATTTCCTTAACAGCCCATTAGCTTATGGAGTTTCGATATGCTTGCCGGAAGGGTTATTATGTATTGGAGGATGCGATCGTATGCAATGTAGCGATAAAGTTTTTCTCATAAAAAAAGAGGGCGTTTCATTTGTAGTAGATTCTGTTAGTTATCCGGCTTTACCGGTTCCGTTGGCAAATGCAACGGGGGCTATTGGGGATAACTGTATTTATATTGCTGGGGGGCAGGAAACTATGACAAATGAACAGTCGACCAATCATTTTTATATGCTTGATTTATTGCATAAAGAAAAAGGATGGCAGAAGATGCCCGGTTGGGAGGGACCATCGCTCGCCTATGCGGTAAGTGTGGTTCAGGGAGGACGATTTTATCTTTTTAGTGGAAGGAGTTATGCTCCGAATGAAGTGATGGTAGAATATACGGAGGGGTACGTATATGAACCAGGTAGCAGGAAATGGGGCAAAATAGCTGGTAATTTTCCTGTAATGGCGGGGACTGCTATTCCATATAAAAAAGACAAGATAATACTACTGGGAGGAGTTGAAGAAATACTACCTACATCTCCCGAGCATCCGGGATTTAGCAGTAAGCTACGAGTCATCAGTACAGAAACAAATTCTTTGGTGGATTCTTTAGACTGCCCTTATCCTATTCCTGTTACGACAAATGCAGTTTATATGGGGAATGACGTTTACGTGGTAAGCGGTGAAATACAACCTGGTATACGAACTCCCTTAATTTTGAAAGGAACTTTCTGAAAATAAAGTAAAATAACAATCTAATTAAATGCACTATGAACAATTATGAAAAACTGGAAGGTATGGTTGCGGCCACCTTCACCCCATTGGATGAGAATGGGGACGTAAATTTATCTGTTATTGATAAATATGCTGATTGGATAGCATCGACTCCTATCAAAGGGGTATTTGTGTGCGGCACAACCGGTGAATTTTCTTCATTGACGATCGATGAGCGTAAATTAATTCTTGAAAAATGGCTCGTTTCTGCCCGTAAGCGATTCAAGGTCATAGCTCATGTAGGCTCAAACTGTCAACGAAGTGCAATGGAACTGGCACGTCATGCTGCACAAGTAGGGGCCGATGCTATTGCTTCAATTGCTCCCTCTTTTTTTAAACCGGGAACAGTAGATGAATTAGTTGATTTTTTTGCACCTATTTGCCACTCTGCTGCTGGCTTACCTTTCTATTATTATAATATGCCATCGATTACAGGGGTTAATTTGCCGGTGGATAAGTTTTTGGTGGAAGGGAAAAAGAAAATACCTAATCTAGTGGGTACTAAGTTTACTCATAATAACCTGATGGAGATGGGAGTTTGCATAGAGTTGGAGCAACATCGGTTTGAAGTATTGCATGGTTATGATGAAATTCTTATTTCCGGCTTGGCTATGGGAGCTGTAGCAGGAGTTGGGAGTACGTATAATTATATTCCTAATGTATATCAGGCTATTTTTGATTCAATGAAAATGAATGATTTGGAAACGGCTCGCCACAATCAGATAAAATCCATACGTACCGTGGAGGTTATTATTAAATATGGTGGCGGAGTACGCGGTGGCAAAGCGATTATGAAGCTGATAGGTATTGATTGCGGTTCTTGCCGGTTGCCGATAAAACCTTTTTCTGTTGATGAATATGAAAAACTAAGAGGTGATTTGGACGCTATAAAATTCTTTGAATTCTGAAGATAATAAAGAGGAGATGACAGTAAAAGTGTATTGCTGGGGTAAGCTACTTTACTTTCTGTCTATCCCCTCCAATCTAGTTAAATGCGTTCAAAATTACCTAAAATAAAGATACTATGAAAGTAAGTAAGAAAATATTTATCATATTTTCGATGATTTTGTTATTGGTGTCACCAGTCACATCTTTAGGTAAAGACATAAAATGGGTACTGGAGAGACCTGTTATTCCTGTGTTGGTAAAGAAACCGACAAATCCTGTAATGAAGATAACTTTAATCAGGACAGATAATCAACCTTATGTTATCCGGCAAATAGATCTGGATTTATTGGGGAGCACGAATGTGGCAGATATTGTTTCTGTTGCCATATATGGTGCGAAGAAGAATGGACTGATAGATACGTCTCGTTTACTTTGTAATGCACTTCCCGCTACACAAAAAATGTCATTTACTAATGAAGTGCAGGTTAATCAGGATTCTTTGTCTTTTTGGGTAGCCGTAACATTGAAAGATACGGTTTCACTGGATCATCGTGTTCAGGTTAATTGTAACCGGGTGAAAACCACGAAAGGCAATCTGAAAATTTTGGATAAAACAAGTAAACCTTTACGAGTAGGAGTAGCTGTACGACAGAAAGGACAGGATGGATGTATCTCATCACGTATTCCAGGATTAGCTACTAGTAATAAAGGCACTTTATTGGCCATTTTTGATGCCCGCTATGATTATCCTCGTGATTTGCAGGGAAATATAGATATTGCTCTTCATCGTAGTACAGATAAGGGAGTAACCTGGCAACCCATTCAAACTGTTTTGGATATGAGGGAATGGGGAGGTTTACCACAGAAATACAATGGAGTGAGTGATGCCTGTATTTTAGTAGATAAAAATACTGGTGATATTTATGTAGCCGGATTGTGGATGCACGGTCTGCTGGATAAAGACGGAAAGTGGATAGAAGGTCTGAATGAAAACAGTACGAACTGGACACATCAATGGAAAGGTAGAGGTTCTCAACCAGGAACAGGGCTAAAAGAAACTTCCCAGTTTATGATAGCAAAAAGTACGGATGATGGTCTTAGCTGGGGCTTTCCGGATAATATAACCTCAAAGACGAAACGCCCTGAATGGTGGTTATTTGCACCTGCACCCGGACAGGGAATTACGTTGACAGACGGAACGTTGGTATTTCCTACACAAGGACGTGACGAAAACGGGCTTCCTTTCTCGAATATTACGTATAGTACAGATCATGGAAAGACGTGGGTGACCAGTAATCCTGCATATCAGGATGTTACGGAATGTAGTGTCGTACAATTGGGTGACGGCGCCTTGATGTTGAACATGCGTGATAACCGGAACAGAGGAAATAAAGACGTGAACGGTCGTAGAATCTGCACAACTATTGATCTGGGAGAAAGTTGGAAAGAACATCCAACTTCACGGAGAGCACTCGTAGAACCTACTTGTATGGCAAGTCTGCATCGACATGAGTATATGGAAGAAGGAAAGAAGAAAAGCATGCTTCTGTTTGTAAATCCGAATAATTATGGGACAAGAGATAATCTGACTTTAAAAGTTAGTTTTGATGATGGAATGACTTGGCCGGAAGAACATTGGATTCTTTTCGACCAATATCGTAGTGCCGGATATTCCTGCATTACATCCATAGATGAAAATTCAATAGGTATATTATATGAGAGTAGTCAGTCGGATTTAGCTTTTATAAAAATCAATTTAATAGAGATTTTAAAGTAAACGGACATGAATAATAAAACTTCAAATATATATCCTTGGGTAGTGGTTGGGCTGCTGTGGGGTGTTGCCTTGTTGAATTATATGGACAGGCAAATGCTTTCCACTATGCGAATTCCAATGATGGAGGATGTGCGGGAATTGGAATCAGCAGCCAATTTCGGTCGCCTGATGGCTGTATTCTTGTGGGTATACGGACTGATGAGTCCTTTATCGGGGATTGTCGGTGATCGTATGAGCCGCAAATGGTTGATTGTAGGTAGTCTGTGTGTGTGGTCAGGAGTTACTTACTTGATGGGATATGCCACCACTTTCAATCAACTCTACTGGTTGCGTGGAATTATGGGAATTAGTGAAGCGTTGTATTTGCCTGCTGCTTTGTCATTGATTGCCGATTTTCACAAAGACAAGACTCGTTCGTTGGCTGTGGGAATACATATGACAGGGTTGTATGTGGGACAGGCTATCGGTGGATTTGGGGCTACTTTTGCAGCAATCTATTCCTGGCATACAACATTCCATTGGTTTGGTATTATAGGTGTGGGTTATGGCGTTATTCTGGCATTTCTTCTGCGTGATAAAGAGAGAGGAAGTGTATCTGAAAATCAGAAGATGAAAAAGATTCCTGTATTGAAGAGTTTGGGAATGTTATTTTCCAATGTCTTTTTCTGGATTATCTTATTTTATTTCTGTGTACCGGGCACCCCGGGATGGGCGGCAAAGAACTGGTTACCGACTCTTTTTTCTGACAGCTTATCTATTGATATTTCGGTAGCAGGTCCTATGTCTACTATTTCTATAGCTTTGTCCTCACTATTCGGCGTGTTGGCAGGTGGATATATATCCGACCGTTGGGTATTAAAAAATGTACGTGGAAGAGTATATACTGGTGCTATGGGTTTGGGGCTTATCATACCTTCCTTGTTGTTTATCGGATATGGTCATTCTATTTTCGCACTGGTGATGGGGGCTATGCTGTTTGGGATAGGTTTTGGTATGTTTGACGCAAATAATATGCCTATTCTCTGTCAGTTTGTGTCTGCACGTTACAGGGCAACTGCCTATGGTATTATGAATATGTGTGGTGTATTTGCCGGAGCTGCTATTACGAGCCTTCTGGGTGAGTCGATGGATGCCGGACATTTGGGACGCGATTTTGCGTTGCTTGCTATACTGGTATTTGTTATGCTGGTCATTTTGGTCACTTGTCTGCGACCTAAAACGATTGATATGAAAGATTAATCCTTATATAAATTATTCATTCTAATTTTATTTTTTATGAAAAACTCAATAAAGCATACTAAAGATTTATTAATATTATCGATGGTATTTATCTTATCATCTGTATTTTCAAATATTCAAGCAAATAATATTAATTCTGAAGATATAAAGGTCTCTGGTGTAGTACAAGACCAGACAGGAGTTGAATTACCAGGAGTTTCAATATCCGTAAAAGGTATGGATAAAGGTACTATCACCAATGCTTCCGGTGAATTTTCTATAATGGTTCCTCCTAATGCAACTCTGATTGTCTCTTTTGTCGGAATGGAAACAAAAGAGGTTGATATTAAGGGACGGAGAAATATTGTGATTGTTTTGAAAGAGAGTTCTGTGTTACTTGATGAAGTCGTTGCCATTGGTTATGGTAAACAGTCAAGAGCATTAATAACAAATTCTATTTCTAAGATAAATAAAGAGGAATTTCAAAAAGCACCAGGACAGAATCCGTTATTACAATTACAAGGCAAAGTTCCAGGTTTATCCTTACAAATATCTAATGGACAACCGGGGGCAGACCCTCAAATATTTATTCGTGGAGGTAGTTCTACTTCACCTGAAAGTGATACTCCCTTAATAATTATTGATGGTATAATATCACAAGGATTTAGAAATATATCAGATATGAATCCTGCAGATATAGAATCGATAGAAGTTCTGAAAGATGCTGCTTCTACTGCTATTTATGGTTCCAGAGCTGCTAATGGTATAATCTTGGTTAAAACTAAAGCTGGTCAGAAAGGGAAACCTACTGTCAGTTTAAGGTATACGTATGGAGTGGAACAACAACCGCAGAGAATTCCACTATTGAATGCACGGGATTATATAACATTATCTCGTTCTAATATTGCGAAATTTAATCAGGCTGATTTGACATATAATGGAAAGGAAGATCAGGCAAAATTCTTAAGTGGTTCTTTTGGTATGTCAACAGGAAATCCGAGAAACTCTAAAAATACACTTGAATTTTTGGATGTTTATTTGCAAAAGTATGGTCAAGGTTATGTGAGTAATCTACTGGAACATGAGGGCTGGCAAACCATGGCGGACCCTGTTACGGGAAAACAGCTCATCTTCCAGGATAATGACTTTCAGAAAGCAACTTTCACAACAGGACAAAAGCATGAGGTTGATCTTAGTATTAGTGGAGGAACAGAGGCGATTAACTATTATGTAGGTTTAAGATATTTGAATCAGGATGGTATACTTAGAGGTACAAATTATAAAAATTATAGTGTCTTATTTAATGGAAATTATAAATTAAGTGAGGCATGGAGTTTGTCTACTAAAGCTAGTCTGCAGGTTAGAGATGCTGTGGGAGGTGGAAATACAGTCAATACTATATCTCGAAGTATATTAACACCACCGACCTACAGATTGTACTATGAAGATGGAACTCCAGCCCCCGGAGAAGGTATTTCTTCTTTCAGAAGTAGATTACATGAGATTTATTATAAAACAAATTATGATGATACTAGTGTGTATAGGACAACTTTTCAGTTGGGTGCAATCTGGAATATTTTACCTGGGCTAGTTTTAAAACCAACAGCCTATTATTTTGGAACTGAAGGTATTGAGAATTATTTTCAGGCAGATAATGAGACGACTGGAAATACAATCCGTCCTGCTTCAGCTAAGCATAACTATGACAGACATTTGCAGGGAGATTTGGTTCTTTCGTATGATAAGAAAATCAAGGAGCATAATATAGGAGCTGTAGCAGGTGCCAGTTATACTCATGATTATAGTTACAGACTTTCGGCAAGCGGTAGTGGATCTTCTATAGATTTAATTCCAACATTAAATGCAACGGCAGATAGTACACAAAGAGCAAGTTCTACTAAGACAATGGAAGCTACTTTAAGTTATTTTGGACGTGTAAACTATGATTATAAAGGTAAATATATAGTTTCTGTCAGTATGCGTGCAGATGGTTCTTCACGGTTTGCAGAAGATAATAAATGGGGATTTTTCCCTGGAGTATCAGCTGGATGGAATATGCATAGGGAAAATTTCTTCAAGCCATTAGAAAGTATTATGAGTCGTTGGAAATGGCGCGCAAGTTGGGGGCGTACGGGTAATAACAATTTGAGTGTTGCCAATTCAAGAGGTGAGTACAAAATTACAGATACTAATTATCAAGGATCAGTAGGTATACTAAATACAACATTAAAAAATTCTCAATTACGATGGGAAACGACGGAATCGTATGATATTGGAGTCGATCTCGGATTTTTTAATAATAGATTGGGATTATTAATTGACTACTATAATAAACTGACATTTGATAGATTGTATGATGAACCTTTATGGAATTCTACGGGCTTTAGTTCGATTAAGAGTAATTATGGTTCAGTAAGAAACTCCGGAATAGAAATAGAGTTGAATGCTACTCCTATTCAAACCAAAGATTTTTCATGGGATTTATCATTGACGTTTGCTTACAATAAAGGAGTCGTAGTAGATTTACCGGATAATGGAGAGGAGAAAAATCGGGTAGGAGGTAATTTGATTTATGATCCTGCTACAGGAGGTACTAAAAAGGTTGGGGGAATTGCTGAGGGCGAAAAGTTTGGTGGAAGATGGGCGTTTCATTATTTAGGAACCTATCAAACGGAAGAAGAAGCAGCTAAAGCCCCTAATGATCCTAATGCGCAAGGTAGAAAGAAACATGCAGGAGATGCCATATTTGAAGATGTGAACAATGATGGGCAATTGGACTCTAAAGATATGAAATTCATGGGATATATCCGACCGGATAAGGTGGGAGGTATTGTCAACTCTTTCAAATATAAAGGACTTACTGTACGGGTTGTAATGGACTGGGCTATGGGACATGTGATAGATAATGGTTTTAAAGGACAGATAATGGGTAGTTCACGTAATAACAATAATGCCATAAAAGACGCAATGACCAATTCCTGGCAAAGTGCGAATGATGGAACGAAATATCCTAAATATACAGTTCAAAGTGATTACGATTATCAATATCGAAATCATATGAGATGGGATAATCAAATAGGCAGTTCTGAAAGTGGGAGTACCAACAATAGCCTGTATTTTAGTAAAGGAGATTATCTGGCATTTAGGGAAGTGTCTTTAAGCTATATGCTACCATCAACTTGGGTTAGAAAAATAAGATTGAGTGGAGTGGAAGTTTTTGCTGGAGCATATAACATAGGTTATATAAAGAAATATGATGGTATGTTTCCTGAAATATATACCGGAGTGGATTATGGGGTATACCCAAGGCCAAGACAATATAATATGGGAGTAAAAATTAATTTCTAATTAAATAAGACTTGTAATTATGAAACAAATTAAATCAATATTATTAGGAATTTCATTGTTCTTGTTACATTCATGCAATTTGCTGGATGTAGATACAGTTTCAAGTATAACGGGAGACGGGTACTGGAATACAAAGGGGGATGTAGAAAGCTATTTGATAGGTATTTATACTAAGTTACGTGATACTTCTAATTCAACTCTTCATTTTGAAGATAGAGGAGATGCTTTTACAACAGGTCTGGAAGGTGGTCCATCGAATTTGTGGGCACAGAATCTGACTTCACAAAACGGATATGGTTGGTCAAGTTATTATTCGGTAATTCAGCATTGTAATATGTTATTAAAGTATACACCTGGAATAAGTTTTGGAGTGGAATCTGATAAAAACAGGTTGTTGGCAGAAGCATATTGCATAAGGGGATATATGTATTTCTGTGTAGCTCGTATATGGGGAGATGCTCCTATAGAACTGGAACCGACAGAAAGTTCCAATAAGCCTAAATTAGCAAGGGAGCCGGCAGAGCAAGTTTTAGAACGGGCTCTAAGTGATGTGAATGCAGCAATCGATCTCTTTCCGGAAGAAAGTTATACGAATGGAAAAGGAAGAGCCTCAAAACCGGCATGTTATGCACTGAAAGCCGATATTTTGTTATGGAAAGCGAAAGTCTTGAATGGCTCTGAGCAGGATTTGAAGGATGTTATCACTTATGCTGATTTAGCAAGTAAAGGTCTTTCTTTTGAAGACAATTTTGCCGATATTTATGGTACTAAGTATGGAAAAGAAGTGATATGGACTATTCACTTTGAGATTTATGAAAAGGAAGCCCAATATAGTCAAAGTTTGAAGCCAAGAGATGTATTTGTGGAAAAGGCAGTTAATAAAGATGAAATACCTTATGCAAAAGGTGGGGCTCGCAGTACTTATGCACCAAGCTCTTTTTTAATAGATCTTTTTAATGCTAATCCCACTGATATTAGAACAAAAGAGTCTTTTATAATAGCTAAGGATGCGGGAGGAAATGAGATCGGTATTTTCGATAATAAGATGAAGGGGACAAAAACAGAAGGAGATCGTACCTATGATTCGGATATTATCATTTATCGACTTGCAGAGATGTATTTGTTCAAGGCCGAAGCTTATGCAGCATTGAATCAGACACCTCAGGCAATCATTGAGTTAAATAAAGTCAGGGATCGTGCTAAGATAGGTATTTATAATGGAAGTACGGATAAAAAAGTAGTGGAAAAGGAGATTCTGAATGAGCGTGCAAGAGAATTATATCTTGAAAGGAAAAGATGGCCTGATCTTCTCAGATTCCATTTTGGTGGAACAATAGATGTCTATCAGGAAGTTCCGAACTTGAAAAAGAAAGCTATTGATAATATTATTATTCCATTATATCTCGCAATTCCACTAAGTGATATGAATATTAATCCTAATCTGAAACAAACCCAAGGATATGAAAACTTATAAGATTCTGACATGTATATTTCTTATGACGAGCCTATTCACACAGGCTTGTCAAAAAGATGATGATTCACAAGATACTCCGGTTCCACCTTCACCTGAAGAGGAAGTTCCAGCATCCCAATTCGATTATGTCTATAGTCAGGGAGTAGACGGATATGAAGTCTATAGAATACCTGCTATTGTTAAGACGCAGAGTAATACCTTATTGGCATTTGCAGAGGCTAGAAAGGCTAGAAGTAATGGAGACAGTGGAGATATAGATCTTGTTGTTAAGCGTTCGTCTGATAATGGAAAAACATGGAGTAAACAAATAATGATATGGGATGATGGGCAGAATACTTGTGGAAATCCTGTTCCGATTGTTGATGATAAAGGTAGAATACATTTGTTAATGACATGGAATTATCAAACAGATAAGTGGGGAACAATAACCAATGGAACCGGAGAAAACACTCGGCGTCCGTATTATACCTATTCGGATGATGACGGTGTCACTTGGGCATCTCCTGTTGAGATAACTTCTGCTGTGAAAAAAGAAAAATGGGATTGGTACGCTACTGGACCTTGTCATGGTATTCAAATTCAGAAAGGGACCAATAGGGGACGTTTAATTGCTCCAAACTATTTTACTACTAGGGAAAATGGAAAAGTGAAAAGTTATTCGCATATTATTTATTCTGATGATTACGGAAAGACATGGAAACCAGGTGAACCAACTCCGGTTAGTGGTGTTGGCGAATGTTCTGTTGCTGAAATAGGAGAGGGAACTTTAATGTTGAATATGAGAGCGGATGAAGGATTCTACCGAAAAAATAGTATTAGTCAGGATGGTGGTATAACGTGGTCTAATCCTCAGGCTAGCAACGATCAAATAGATTGTAAATGTCAGGGTAGTATACTATCAATAGGACAATCTGTTTTTCTCTCAAATGCAGCTTCTGCTACAGAACGTATTAATATGACTATTAAGAAAAGCTCTGATGGTGGAAAAAGTTGGAAAGGGCAATATATTGTGTATGAAGGAAACTCTGGTTATTCGGATTTGGTTGAACTCTCTGATTCACAGATTGCTCTTATATATGAAGGTGGAGAAAAAAGATATACAGATGGATTGGCTTTTAAAGTTGTCAGTATAAAATCGATACAATGAATTGGTGTCAATACATATTGTTCAGACTGTTTTTATTTTCCTGTTCTGATGTGCAGGAGAATACAGATATAAGTTTAACACGCATAAATATGAGTATAAAGAAAAGTGTGGATAATGGTAAAACATGGTCGGCAGGATATGTCGTATATAGTGGGGTTTCGCCTATTCTGATATCGTAATGTTCTCTGATAATGAAATAGGAATTTTATATGAAAATGGCAGCTCAAAGCTATACGAAAAGATTAGTTTTGAGAGAATTAGAATTAATAAAATACAATGAATTTAATATATCACTGATATGAAAAGAAAAGTTTTATATTTATTACAGTGTGTCGTTATGATAGTATTGTCTGCTTGTTCTGAAGATGATTTGCAATCATTACAGGCAGCATTTGAATCGAATGTTCAGGAAGTCACAATGGGTGAAAGTGTCACTTTCAAAGATGCTTCTACCGGTGAACCGACTAAGTGGAACTGGCATTTTGATGGAGGAGAACCAGAGACTTCGGTCTTATTCAGTCCTAGTGTTGTGTACAATAAACCTGGAGTTTATTCTGTCATTTTGTCTGTTGGACGAGGAAGCAATGTTAATGAAATTGTGAAAGAACAATATATTACTGTCAACTACCCATCTCAGATAACAGCCAACTTCTCTGCAGATAAGACTACTGCAACAAATGAAGATATTATATCTTTCAAAGATTTATCTAAAGGCTATCCTAATGAATGGTTGTGGAGTTTTACTCCTAAAGAAGGTGGAGAAATTATTACTTCAACAGAACAAAATCCACAAATGATGTTCTCTCCGGGAATTTATACGGTTAAATTAGTGGCAAAAAATCCGAAAGCATCTTCTGATAAAGTAATGGTGGATTATATCACTGTTATTGATAAGAATGCGATTGCCGCAGATTTTGGAGCACAATGCCGGAATACATATGCCGGAGGATATATTCACTTTTTAGATAAAACATTGGGAATGGTGGAAGACTGGAAATGGACTTTTGAAGGAGGTAATCCTTCTGTTTCAACAGATCAGAATCCTGTGGTGCAGTATGTAAATCCTGGAAAATATAAAGTGACGTTAACGGCCAAAAACTCGGTGAACAGTTCCGTAAAAGAGAAAGAAGGATACGTATATGTCATTTCTGCAGAAAAACTAGTGTTATATTTACCATTCGATGGTGATAATAAAGATATAGGTCCCAATCAATTGAACCCTGAAGAACTTATGGGAGGAACTGGGGCAAATGTCTATAATGCTCCGGCACGTTTTTCTGGCGAAAGTGCTGAATGTAGATTCGCTGCTCATTTCCAGGGAGATAAAGAAAATTATTCAATATTGTCTATTCCTGAAGAAGGGTTAAAGAGCCACTATACGGAGAGTGAGTTTACTGTTGCATTCTGGGTGAAGACTTCAAATATGACTGGAAAGAATGCTATATTCCATCAAGGTGTTGGTCCTGGTGCTACATATACTGATCCTGTCCCAAGACAAAGTTGGTTCAGACTTGATACTAGTGGTAAAACTGTTGTGTTCTGCGTAGAATATAAAGGTAAGGCTGGAAACTGGGCTGAATATGAAGGAAAACGGATGGATGATGGTGAATGGCATCATTATGTTTGTGTTTATCAAAAAGTTGATGGCAAAAGGGATAGTTATCTTTATATAGACGGAGAAAAAGTTATTGAAAAGAAAGGGGTTATTGACAAAGTAGTTGATAATTGGCCATATTACATTGGTTGTAATTATCGCTTTACTAATGGAGCATTTGCCCCTGAAAACTTTTTAAATGGTTATCTGGATGATTTTATTTTGTACGAAAGAATATTATCAGAAAGTGAAATAAAAGAATTATATAATAATTAAATATTAATAGGTAGAACTTCTCTATTATAAAGAGGAGTTCTACATTAAAGAGTTTTCATAATATGAAAAAAATTATCTCACTTGTTTTTATGTTTATTAGTTGCATTGGGATATATGCTCAACAAATAATGGACGCAACTGCGGCATATAAAAAGGCGAATGACTTATTGGAACGATTGACGATAGAAGAGAAGGCACTCATGGTCAGAGGATATAATAAATTCTTTATTAAAGGATTCGAAGAGAAAGGGATACTTCCCATTTACTTGTCGGATGCAACACAAGGAGTAAATATCCGAAATAATTTGCCTGATCCTAATGTGGTGAAACAATTGGAACGCTCAACAGCTTTTCCTTCTCCTATATTGTTAGCCTCTACATTTTCTCCAGATCTATCTTACCAATATGCAAAAGCTATTGGTGAGGAATGTAGAGCCGGAGGTATCGAAGTTTTGTTGGGTCCTGGATTAAATATTTATCGACAATCTCAATGTGCAAGAAACTTTGAATATTTTGGAGAAGATCCTTATTTAGTATCTCAAATGGTAAGTCAATATGTAACGGGACTTCAAAGTACAGGCACAGCGGCTTGTTTGAAGCATTTCTATGGGAACAACACCGAATTCTATCGTAAACGGAGTAATTCTATCATTAGCGAACGAGCTATGAATGAAATCTATTTACCTGGTTTTAAGGCAGGAATAGATGCAGGAGCTATGTCTGTAATGACCTCGTATAACCAAATTGATGGAGAGTGGGCTGGGCAAAGTTCGTATGTTATTAAGAATATTCTTAGAGAAAAATTGGGATTTAAATGGTTGGTAATGAGTGATTGGAATTCGGTGTGGAATTTGGAGAAAGTTATTAAATCAGGACAGAATTTGGAGATGCCTGGTTCATATAATTTTGGAGAATCTGTGTTGGGTTTATACCATCAGAAAAAAATCACAGAAAAAGATTTAGATGATATGGTGCGTCCTATTTTGGCTACTTGTATTGCAATGGGATTTTATGATAGGTCCAAATATGACTTGTCTTTGCTTGATAAGTATCAGGAGCATGAAAAAATTGCACGACAAGTGGCGGAAGAAGGAATTGTTTTACTTAAAAACAGAGATAATATTTTGCCACTTGATCCAACAAAGAATAGAAAAATATTATTGACAGGTAAGTTTATATATGAAATACCTCGTGGCTATGGGGCTGCAGAAGTAATCGGCTACAATAATGTAAGTCTGATTGAAGCATTACAGAGAGCTTTTGGCAGAACAGTGTATTATATAGAAAAGCCTACTGTAGTTGATATAAAAGAGGCTGACATCGTTTTGCTAAGTATGGGTACGCGAGATAAAGAAGCAATAGAACGTCCATTTGCTTTGCCAAAAGAAGATGAATCATTAATGCGATATGTCACTAAAAATAATCCTAATACTATTGCTATCCTTAATACGGGATCAGCTATTGATATGTCTGCATGGAATGATCGATTGGCGGGTTTGATTTACGGGTGGTATGGAGGACAATCGGGTTTTGAAGCACTTACAGATATTATCACAGGTAAGGTAACTCCTTCTGGTAAGTTACCAATGACTATAGAAAAAACATTTGAGGACTCACCGGCATGGGGATACTTACCTAAAGGGGCGTCACTCTATAATGAACTTAAAAATGAGCATCTTATCAATGTGTATGATGTGAATTATGGAGAAAGTGTATTAGTGGGATATAGATGGTATGATACAAAAAATATAGAACCACTTTATCCTTTTGGGTATGGGCTTTCTTATACAACTTTTACATTGACTAAACCACGTTTGTCATCTAAAAAAATGAATGACCAAATGATAAGATGTTCGGTGACTATTACAAATACAGGAAGTCAGAAAGGAGCTGAAGTTATACAGCTATATCTCAAAGAAGATCAACCATCTGTGTTGCGTCCCGAGAAAGAACTGAAAAGGTTTAAGAAGATATTTTTAAATTCAGGAGAGAATCAAACTGTAGAATTTGAAATAACGCCAGAGGATTTGGCTTTCTGGGATGATGAAACGCATGATTGGAAAGTGAATTCCGGTCAATATTCTATTTTATTAGGAACATCCTCCAGACATATTAGTCATATTCTTTCTTTCACAAAAGAATGATTGTATAGCTGTCATTTTATTAGGAGATACAATAAGCATGAATTTCAGTTATGATGGAAAATCAAAAGGTCTTGATATATCGGCAAAAGGCTTTTGATTAATCATGAATTAGTAGGTTGAATCAAGTATTATTTCTTAATAATCAGTGTTTTCAGTAGCTTATTTTTATATTTGCGTATAAATGAAAGAAATATGATGAAAACTCTATTTATTAAGATACTTCGCTTTTTGATGCTTCTGGTATTTATTGCTTCGTGTGGCATCGGATATGTTATCTACGAAGATACACTGACTGCCTGGTGGATACCTGTTGGAATGGCGCTTTTGATTGCTCTTGCTACTATCCCATTCTATAAGAAATGGATATGGCTTACAACCATGGATGGTAAAGTAATTAATTGTTTGTGTCATCTGGCTTGCATCGGTGCCATCAGTTATGTATTGTTTCTTGGCGGTAATTATTGGTTTGCCGATCTTGCTTCCACACACGAAGAAACAGTGATGGTACAGAAAAAATATGTAGAAACACACAAGAAGACCCGTAGAGTAGGCAGGCATCGTTATGTTTCGGATGGCATACGTAAGGAATACTATTTGCAGGTAGCTTTTGAGAATGGAGCTGTGGAAGAATTGCATGTGTCACTTTCCACTTATAATAAGACCAAGGCAGGTGCACCGAAGATACTAACTTTACAAAAAGGCTTTTTCGGATTACCGGTGATTACAAAAGGACTTTAATCAATCATTATGATATAGATATGGAAAATAGTGGTAAAAACGGAGTAGACTGTTACAGCAAAAACGGGCATGCTGTTACAGTTCTG
>OLFT01001008.1_pt1 | contig 31832 bp, 15 predicted proteins | sample 1604921 | NCBI WGS metagenome assembly OLFT01 (sample SAMEA3888897, study PRJEB22519) | human gut metagenome | biome: human gut; feature: human-associated habitat; material: faeces | place: Denmark | collected 2013 | reverse complement strand
GTCCTTCTGCCGCCCAATCCAGAACGCGATGGATTTTGTCGAGATTGATGCGCTCTGTGCTACCGTCGCGCTTTGTCACCAGCAGATTCTGATTCATGTATGTCGTACCTGTTTTTGGAATTCTTTCCGCAATAGTTTCATGCAGACTACCTGTAGTACGGGAAGCTGCTTAGAACACTATATATAGGGGGTATGTTTGGGATTCACTGCAAGATAGTGTGAAAATGGCCCTCTTGCAAGTGCATAACTTTGTGGATAACTCAGGAAGGAAAAAGTGGCTTTCGCGCACCTTAGGTCAGACAAGGTGTCCGGGAAAGTCAATGGGAAGAGAAAAATTTGTTAAAAATAACTGTTCGGCGATTTCTTGAACGGCAGAATAGGTTGGATAAATTGATATAGATGGTTTATTAATCTTTTTGCTAATGATTGCAAAAATTGATCTAAGCACGAGTCATCACATAATCTGATGTATCAGTTGTGGTCAATATATAAGCGAATGTAAGCGATTGTTGATGGCGAAATGGTTGTTTTCTATTCGGTTATTGTTAAATGCGAAGCCATTTTGTTAATTTACCTTATATTATAAGAAAATTATTCATTACTTTAATTTAGTTTAAATATAACTGGTATCCCTTAAGGTTATTAACTTGAATTATGACGCACTGATATTATTCATCAAATAATAACAAAATAGCCATTGCACCGGGTTGAACAATTTACAAAAGAAAGATATTCCATATCGTATAATGCGATTAAATACGCCGTCTTATAGAAAATGATGGTTAGATTAATATGCGGATTATCTTTCTACGCAAGGAGTATTTATCTTTACTCCCGTCAATGATTGCATCTCTTTTCTCTGCTAACGGTGTCGCGGCGGTCACTGATTCATGCCAGGGATATGATGTCAAAGCGAGTTGTCAGGCCAGCAGGCAAAGCCTTTCAGGCATTACGCAGGACTGGAGTATCGCTGATGGGCAATGGCTGGTTTTTTCGGATATGACCAATAACGCCAGCGGTGGGGCCGTATTTTTGCAACAAGGAGCGGAATTTTCACTATTACCAGAAAATGAAACTGGAATGACTCTGTTTGCCAATAACACCGTTACAGGAGAATATAATAACGGCGGGGCCATATTTGCTAAAGAAAACTCAACGCTGAATCTTACTGATGTTATTTTTTCCGGTAACGTCGCAGGCGGCTATGGTGGCGCAATCTATTCTTCTGGTACTAACGATACTGGTGCCGTCGATTTACGTGTCACTAACACCATGTTTCGCAATAACATCGCTAATGATGGCAAAGGTGGCGCAATTTATACCATTAATAATGACGTTTATTTAAGTGATGTTATTTTTGATAACAACCAGGCATATACATCAACAAGTTACAGTGATGGCGATGGCGGGGCAATCGATGTTACCGATAATAATAGCGACAGCAAGCATCCTTCAGGTTATACGATAGTAAATAACACTGCCTTTACAAATAACACTGCCGAAGGTTATGGCGGGGCGATATATACCAATAGCGTGACGGCTCCCTATCTTATTGATATTTCTGTTGATGACAGCTACAGCCAGAACGGAGGCGTGTTAGTCGATGAGAACAATAGCGCAGCAGGCTATGGAGATGGTCCTTCCTCTGCGGCGGGTGGCTTTATGTATCTCGGCATAAGTGAAGTTACCTTTGATATTGCCGACGGAAAAACGCTGGTTATTGGCAATACAGAGAATGACGGAGCTGTTGACTCTATTGCTGGTACCGGGTTAATCACCAAAACAGGTTCCGGCGATCTGGTACTTAATGCAGATAACAATGACTTTACTGGTGAGATGCAGATTGAAAACGGTGAAGTTACCCTGGGCCGCAGCAACTCCCTGATGAATGTCGGCGATACGCATTGCCAGGACGATCCGCAAGACTGCTACGGTCTGACGATAGGGAGTATTGATCAGTATCAGAATCAGGCAGAGCTAAATGTTGGCTCCACCCAACAAACCTTTGTGCACTCATTAACGGGCTTTCAGAATGGCACTTTAAATATCGATGCTGGTGGCAATGTTACTGTTAATCAAGGCAGTTTTGCTGGCACCATCGAAGGTGCTGGTCAGCTCACCATTGCGCAAAACGGCAGCTATGTGCTGGCGGGGGCGCAGTCGATGGCGCTAACCGGCGATATAGTCGTTGATGATGGTGCGGTGCTTACGCTGGAAGGCGACGCGGCAGATCTTGCCGCTCTCCAGGACGATCCGCAGTCGATCGTGTTAAACGGCGGTGTGCTCGATCTCTCTGATTTCTCCACCTGGCAGAGTGGCACATCATACAACGATGGCCTTGAAGTCAGCGGCAGCAGCGGAACGGTTATCGGCAGTCAGGATGTGGTAGATCTTGCAGGCGGAAACGATATGCATATCGGCAGCGACGGGAAAAATGGCGTCTACGTGGTGGTCGATGCGGGGGACGGGCAGGTCAGCCTGGCAAATGACAATCAATACCTCGGCACAACGCAAATCGCCTCCGGTACGCTGATGGTGAGCGACAACTCGCAGCTTGGAGATACCCATTATAACCGCCAGGTTATCTTTACCGATAAGCAACAAGAAAGCGTGATGGAGATTACTGCCAATGTCGATACTCGCTCTACAACGACTGAGCATGGGCGTGATATTGAAATGCGCGCCGACGGTGAAGTGGCAGTTGATGCGGGGGTAGACACGCAGTGGGGCGCACTGATGGCTGACAGCAGCGGGCAGCATCAGGATGAGGGTAGCACATTGACGAAAACGGGGGCGGGTACGCTGGAGCTGACCGCCAGCGGTACAACGCAGTCGGCGGTACGTGTCGAAGAAGGCACCCTGAAAGGTGATGTTGCTGATATCCTTCCTTATGCTTCGTCACTGTGGGTTGATGATGGGGCGACGTTCGTTACTGGCGCGGATCAGGATATTCAGTCAATTGATGCTACTTCCAGCGGCACTATCGACATCAGCGATGGTACGGTTTTGCGCCTGACCGGGCAGGATACTTCCGTCGCCCTTAATGCCTCACTGTTTAACGGCGATGGGACGCTGGTGAATGCTACCGATGGCGTGACGCTGACAGGCGAGCTTAATACCAATCTTGAAACTGACAGCCTGACTTATCTTGCCGACGTGACGGTTAATGGTGATCTGACCAATACGTCCGGTGCGGTTAGCCTGCAAAATGGCGTCGCTGGCGATACGCTTACGGTAAACGGTGATTATACCGGCGGCGGTACGCTACTGCTCGATAGCGAATTAAACGGCGATGACTCGGTAAGCGATCAATTGGTGATGAACGGTAATACTGCTGGCAACACAACTGTGGTGGTTAACTCCATTACAGGGATTGGTGAGCCGACATCTACAGGCATTAAAGTGGTTGATTTCGCAGCTGATCCCACGCAGTTTCAAAACAATGCGCAGTTCAGTCTGGCAGGCAGTGGCTACGTCAACATGGGAGCGTATGACTACACGCTGGTGGAAGATAACAACGACTGGTATCTGCGATCGGAAGCAGTAACGCCGCCATCGCCACCTGATCCAGACCCGGACCCAACCCCCGATCCTGACCCAACACCCGATCCAATCCCCGCTTACCAGCCGGTGCTGAATGCCAAAGTTGGCGGTTATCTCAATAACCTGCGGGCGGCAAATCAGGCGTTTATGATGGAGCGACGCGATCACGCTGGTGGCGATGGTCAGACGCTGAATTTACGTGTTATCGGCGGACGTTATCATTACACGGCGGCAGGGCAACTGGCTCAGCAGGAAGACACTTCTACGGTGCAGCTTAGCGGCGATCTGTTTAGCGGGCGCTGGGGCACGGATGGCGAGTGGATGCTTGGGGCGGTTGGTGGCTACAGTGATAATCAGGGCGACAGCCGCTCGAATATGACCGGAACTCGCGCCGATAACCAGAACCACGGTTATGCCGTTGGGCTGACCTCAAGCTGGTTTCAGCACGGTAATCAGAAGCAGGGGGCCTGGCTGGATAGCTGGCTGCAATACGCGTGGTTTAACAATGATGTTTCCGAACATGAAGATGGCGTGGATCGTTACCATTCGTCGGGGATTATCGCCTCGCTGGAAGCCGGGTATCAGTGGTTACCGGGGCGTGGTGTGGTGATTGAACCGCAGGCGCAGGTGATTTATCAGGGCGTGCAGCAGGATGATTTTACCGCCGCTAACCGTGCGCGCGTGTCACAATCGCAGGGGGATGATATTCAGACGCGGCTGGGTTTACACAGCGAATGGCGTACCGCGGTTGGTGTCACACCAACATTAGATCTGAATTATTATCACGATCCCCATGCGACGGAAATTGAAGAAGATGGCAGCACTATCAGTGACGATGCGGTGAAGCGACGGGGTGAAATAAAAGTGGGAGTCACGGGCAATATCAGTCAGCGAGTGTCCCTGCGCGGCAGCGTGGCGTGGCAGAAAGGGAGTGATGATTTTGCCCAGATGGCAGGGTTTTTGTCGATGACGGTGAAATGGTAATCACTGTCTAGTCGGCACGGTTGCCGGATGCGGCGTAAACGCCTTATCCGGCCTACGGGGAGCATTTGTAGGCCTGATAAGACGCGGCAAGCGTCGCATCAGGCATTGGCGCGGTTGCCGGATGAATCCAAACAACAACCTCACTTATTCTGCGTGTGCAGCATATAGTTCACATCCACGCCGGGGCCGAGTTTAAAAGTATTAGTGATCGGGTTGTAATGCAGCCCAGTGATATGCCGCTCTTTTAAACTGGTCTGATCCACCCAGCCCAGCAATTCTGCCGGTTTAATAAACTTCTTCACATCATGCGTGCCTTTGGGCACCATGCGCAAAATATATTCCGCGCCAACCACCGCCATCAGCCATGACTTGCCGTTGCGGTTAAGCGTCGAGAAAAAGACATCGCCGCCTGGTTTCACCAGTTGCGCACAGGCTCTGACCACTGACTGCGGATCGGGGACGTGCTCCAGCATCTCCATGCAGGTCACCACATCATACTGCCCGGCATGTTTTGCCGCGTGCTCTTCCACGGTTTCCTGCACATAATCCACCTGAATGCCGCTTTCCAGCGCGTGTAGTTTTGCCACCTGCAATGGCTCAAAGCCCATATCCAGACCGGTCACCGTCGCGCCTTCGCGCGCCATACTTTCGGCCAGAATGCCGCCGCCACAACCGACATCGAGCACCTTTTTGCCAAATAAACCGCCAGCACGTTCGGCAATATAGCCCAGACGCAGCGGGTTAATGCGGTGCAGCGGTTTGAACTCACCTTCAAGATCCCACCAGCGGGAGGCAACGGCTTCAAATTTAGCGATCTCTTCGTGATCTACGTTATGGTTTTCCGGCGATTTTTCGGCATTCATTGGCACTTCTACTCCGTAATTGGCAAGACAAACGAGTATATCAGGCATTGGATGTGAATAAAGCGTATAGGTTTACCTCAAACTGCGCGGCTGTGTTATAATTTGCGACCTTTGAATCCGGGATACAGTAGAGGGATAGCGGTTAGATGAGCGACCTTGCGAGAGAAATTACACCGGTCAACATTGAGGAAGAGCTGAAGAGCTCCTATCTGGATTATGCGATGTCGGTCATTGTTGGCCGTGCGCTGCCAGATGTCCGAGATGGCCTGAAGCCGGTACACCGTCGCGTACTTTACGCCATGAACGTACTAGGCAATGACTGGAACAAAGCCTATAAAAAATCTGCCCGTGTCGTTGGTGACGTAATCGGTAAATACCATCCCCATGGTGACTCGGCGGTTTATGACACGATCGTCCGTATGGCGCAGCCATTCTCGCTGCGTTACATGCTGGTAGACGGTCAGGGTAACTTCGGTTCCATCGACGGCGACTCTGCGGCGGCAATGCGTTATACGGAAATCCGTCTGGCGAAAATTGCCCATGAACTGATGGCCGATCTCGAAAAAGAGACGGTCGATTTCGTTGATAACTATGACGGCACGGAAAAAATTCCCGACGTCATGCCAACCAAAATTCCTAACCTGCTGGTGAACGGTTCTTCCGGTATCGCCGTAGGTATGGCAACCAACATCCCGCCGCACAACCTGACGGAAGTCATCAACGGTTGTCTGGCGTATATCGATGATGAAGACATCAGCATTGAAGGGCTGATGGAACACATCCCGGGGCCGGACTTCCCGACGGCGGCAATCATTAACGGTCGTCGCGGTATTGAAGAAGCTTACCGTACCGGTCGCGGCAAGGTGTATATCCGCGCTCGCGCAGAAGTGGAAGTTGACGCCAAAACCGGTCGTGAAACCATTATCGTCCACGAAATTCCGTATCAGGTAAACAAAGCGCGCCTGATCGAGAAGATTGCGGAACTGGTAAAAGAAAAACGCGTGGAAGGCATCAGCGCGCTGCGTGACGAGTCTGACAAAGACGGTATGCGCATCGTGATTGAAGTGAAACGCGATGCGGTCGGTGAAGTTGTGCTCAACAACCTCTACTCCCAGACCCAGTTGCAGGTTTCTTTCGGTATCAACATGGTGGCATTGCACCATGGTCAGCCGAAGATCATGAACCTGAAAGACATCATCGCGGCGTTTGTTCGTCACCGCCGTGAAGTGGTGACCCGTCGTACTATTTTCGAACTGCGTAAAGCTCGCGATCGTGCTCATATCCTTGAAGCATTAGCCGTGGCGCTGGCGAACATCGACCCGATCATCGAACTGATCCGTCATGCGCCGACGCCTGCAGAAGCGAAAACTGCGCTGGTTGCTAATCCGTGGCAGCTGGGCAACGTTGCCGCGATGCTCGAACGTGCTGGCGACGATGCTGCGCGTCCGGAATGGCTGGAGCCAGAGTTCGGCGTGCGTGATGGTCTGTACTACCTGACCGAACAGCAAGCTCAGGCGATTCTGGATCTGCGTTTGCAGAAACTGACCGGCCTTGAGCACGAAAAACTGCTCGACGAATACAAAGAGCTGCTGGATCAGATCGCGGAACTGTTGCGTATTCTTGGTAGCGCCGATCGTTTGATGGAAGTGATCCGTGAAGAGCTGGAGCTGGTTCGTGAACAGTTCGGTGACAAACGTCGTACTGAAATCACCGCCAACAGCGCAGACATCAACCTGGAAGATCTGATCACTCAGGAAGATGTGGTAGTGACGCTCTCTCACCAGGGCTACGTTAAGTATCAGCCGCTTTCTGAATACGAAGCGCAGCGTCGTGGCGGGAAAGGTAAATCTGCCGCACGTATTAAAGAAGAAGACTTTATCGACCGACTGCTGGTGGCGAACACTCACGACCATATTCTGTGCTTCTCCAGCCGTGGTCGCGTCTATTCGATGAAAGTTTATCAGTTGCCGGAAGCCACTCGTGGCGCGCGCGGTCGTCCGATCGTCAACCTGCTGCCGCTAGAGCAGGACGAACGTATCACTGCGATCCTGCCAGTGACCGAGTTTGAAGAAGGCGTGAAAGTCTTCATGGCGACCGCTAACGGTACCGTGAAGAAAACTGTCCTCACCGAGTTCAACCGTCTGCGTACCGCCGGTAAAGTGGCGATCAAACTGGTTGACGGCGATGAGCTGATCGGCGTTGACCTGACCAGCGGCGAAGACGAAGTAATGCTGTTCTCCGCTGAAGGTAAAGTGGTGCGCTTTAAAGAGTCTTCTGTCCGTGCGATGGGCTGCAACACCACCGGTGTTCGCGGTATTCGCTTAGGTGAAGGCGATAAAGTCGTCTCTCTGATCGTGCCTCGTGGCGATGGCGCAATCCTCACCGCAACGCAAAACGGTTACGGTAAACGTACCGCAGTGGCGGAATACCCAACCAAGTCGCGTGCGACGAAAGGGGTTATCTCCATCAAGGTTACCGAACGTAACGGTTTAGTTGTTGGCGCGGTACAGGTAGATGACTGCGACCAGATCATGATGATCACCGATGCCGGTACGCTGGTACGTACTCGCGTTTCGGAAATCAGCATCGTGGGCCGTAACACCCAGGGCGTGATCCTCATCCGTACTGCGGAAGATGAAAACGTAGTGGGTCTGCAACGTGTTGCTGAACCGGTTGACGAGGAAGATCTGGATACCATCGACGGCAGTGCCGCGGAAGGGGACGATGAAATCGCTCCGGAAGTGGACGTTGACGACGAGCCAGAAGAAGAATAATTTTACTTCTTCATGCCAAAAGGGAGCTATCTCCCTTGTTTGAATTGAAAAGTCCAGGCTGCAAAGTCTGGGCTTTTGTCGTATTAGGGCACGGTAAAGTTTGGCTGTGCCCGTAAAAAATGGCTGGCTATACACAAGGAATGTGGCAATGAGTGGTGAAAAAAAGGCGAAAGGCTGGCGGTTCTATGGTCTTGTAGGTTTTGGCGCAATAGCACTGCTTTCCGCTGGCGTCTGGGCGTTGCAATATGCTGGCAGTGGGCCAGAAAAAACGTTGTCGCCGCTGGTGGTGCACAACAATCTGCAAATCGATCTCAATGAGCCGGACCTCTTTCTCGACAGCGACTCTCTGAGCCAGCTTCCCAAAGATCTCCTCACCATTCCGTTTCTCCACGATGTTCTGAGCGAAGATTTCGTTTTCTATTATCAGAATCATGCCGATCGTCTGGGCATTGAAGGCAGCATTCGTCGTATTGTCTATGAACACGATCTCACGCTGAAAGATAAGCTCTTTTCGTCACTCTTAGATCAGCCCGCGCAGGCAGCGCTGTGGCACGATAAACAAGGCCATCTTTCACATTATATGGTGCTGATCCAGCGCAGTGGTTTAAGCAAACTGCTGGAGCCATTGTTGTTTGCCGCTACCAGCGACAGCCAGTTAAGCAAAACGGAAATCAGTAGCATCAAGATAAATAGTGAAACTGTTCCTGTTTATCAGTTGCGCTATAACGGCAATAACGCCCTGATGTTCGCGACTTATCAGGACAAGATGCTGGTGTTTTCCAGCACGGATATGTTGTTTAAAGATGATCAGCAGGATACCGAAGCCACGGCGATCGCAGGTGATTTGTTGAGCGGCAAAAAACGCTGGCAAGCAAGCTTTGGCCTGGAAGAGCGTGCTGCTGAAAAAACGCCAGTACGCCAGCGCATCGTGGTCAGCGCCAGGTTGCTGGGTTTTGGCTACCAGCGGTTAATGCCTTCTTTTGCTGGCGTACGCTTCGAAATGGGTAACGACGGCTGGCACAGTTTTGTGGCGTTAAATGATGAATCCGCCAGCGTAGATACCAGTTTCGATTTTACGCCGGTCTGGAACAGTATGCCTGCCGGGGCCAGCTTCTGTGTGGTGGTGCCGTATTCACACGGTATTGCCGAAGAGATGCTTTCGCACATCAGTCAGGAAAACGACAAGTTGAATGGGGCGTTAGACGGTGCCGCGGGGCTGTGCTGGTATGCAGACTCAAAATTGCAAACCCCGCTGTTTGTCGGTCAGTTTGATGGCACTGCCGAACAGGCGCAATTGCCAGGGAAACTGTTTACGCAAAATATTGGTGCGCACGAAAGCAAAGCGCCAGAAGGTGTTTTGCCGATAAGCCAGACTCAGCAGGGCGAAGCGCAAATCTGGCGTCGCGAAGTGAGTTCCCGATACGGTCAGTATCCGAAAGCGCAGGCGGCGCAACCCGATCAATTAATGTCGGATTATTTTTTCCGCGTGTCGCTGGCGATGCAAAACAAAACGCTGCTTTTCTCCCTCGATGACACGCTGGTTAATAACGCCCTGCAAACACTGAATAAAAACCGCCCGGCAATGGTGGATGTAATACCCACTGATGGCATCGTTCCGCTCTATATCAATCCACAAGGCGTGGCGAAACTGCTGCGTAACGAAACGTTGACCAGTCTGCCGAAGAATCTCGAACCGGTTTTTTATAACGCCGCACAAACTTTATTAATGCCGAAGCTGGACGCTTTATCTCAACAACCGCGTTATGTCATGAAGCTGGCCCAGATGGAACCCGGTGCCGCCTGGCAGTGGCTACCCATAACCTGGCAGCCGCTATGAGGCACGGGCTGCTGGCGCTGATTTGCTGGCTGTGTTGTGTTGTTGCCCATAGCGAAATGCTGAATGTCGAACAATCCGGGCTGTTTCGCGCCTGGTTTGTACGCATTGCACAAGAACAGCTCCGCCAGGGGCCAAGTCCACGCTGGTATCAGCAGGATTGTGCGGGCCTGGTGCGATTTGCGGCGAACGAGACGCTGAAAGTTCACGATAGTAAATGGCTAAAAAGTAACGGTTTCTCTAGCCAGTATTTGCCGCCAGAGATGACGCTAACACCTGGACAGCGTCAACTGGCGCAAAACTGGAATCAGGGGAACGGGAAAACCGGCCCCTACGTGACCGCGATTAATTTGATTCAGTACAACAGCCAGTTTATTGGCCAGGACATAAACCAGGCGCTGCCTGGCGATATGATTTTTTTCGATCAGGGCGATGCCCAGCACTTAATGGTCTGGATGGGGCGTTACGTCATCTACCACACCGGAAGCGCCACGAAAACTGACAACGGAATGCGCGCAGTCAGTCTGCAACAACTTATGACATGGAAGGACACCCGATGGATACCCAACGATTCCAATCCCAATTTCATTGGCATTTATCGTTTAAATTTTCTGGCGCGATAGCAGCGTGCTTGTCCCTGTCTCTTGTGGGAACAGGGCTTGCTAATGCTGATGATTCGCTTCCTTCCAGTAACTATGCGCCGCCCGCCGGGGGAACATTCTTTTTGCTTGCTGACAGCAGTTTTAGCAGCAGTGAAGAGGCGAAAGTGCGACTGGAAGCGCCGGGGCGTGATTATCGGCGCTATCAGATGGAAGAGTACGGCGGCGTGGACGTTCGCCTGTATCGTATTCCTGACCCGATGGCATTTTTGCGCCAGCAGAAAAACCTGCATCGCATTGTGGTGCAACCGCAATATCTGGGCGACGGGCAGAACAATACGCTGACCTGGCTGTGGGATAACTGGTACGGCAAATCTCGCCGCGTAATGCAGCGTACTTTCTCTTCTCAGTCACGGCAGAATGTGACTCAGGCATTACCCGAATTACATCTCGGCAATGCCATTATTAAACCTTCCCGTTATGTACAGAACAACCAGTTTTCCCCGCTGAAAAAATATCCCTTGGTGGAACAGTTCCGTTATCCACTATGGCAGGCTAAACCGGTCGAGCCGCAGCAAGGGGTAAAACTGGAAGGCGCATCCAGCAATTTCATCTCGCCGCAGCCGGGTAACATTTATATTCCTCTCGGCCAACAAGAGCCGGGACTGTACCTCGTCGAGGCGATGGTTGGTGGGTATCGGGCGACGACGGTGGTGTTTGTTTCCGATACCGTGGCGCTTAGCAAAGTGTCAGGCAACGAGCTTCTGGTGTGGACCGCGGGTAAAAAACAGGGTGAAGCGAAGCCCGGCTCAGAGATCTTGTGGACTGACGGTCTTGGCGTGATGACCCGCGGTGTGACCGATGACAGCGGTACCTTGCAGTTACAACATATATCGCCAGAACGCTCATACATTCTGGGTAAGGATGCTGAAGGCGGCGTTTTTGTCTCCGAGAACTTCTTCTACGAAAGCGAAATCTACAACACCCGCTTGTATATTTTTACCGATCGCCCGCTATATCGCGCAGGCGATCGTGTCGATGTTAAAGTGATGGGCCGCGAGTTCCACGATCCGTTGCATTCATCCCCCATCGTCAGCGCCCCGGCGAAGCTTTCGGTGCTGGACGCTAACGGCAGTCTGTTGCAAACCGTCGATGTCACGCTGGATGCGCGCAATGGCGGGCAGGGAAGTTTCCGCCTGCCAGAAAATGCCGTTGCCGGAGGTTATGAGTTACGTCTTGCTTACCGCAATCAGGTCTATAGCAGCAGTTTTCGCGTGGCAAACTACATCAAGCCACATTTCGAGATTGGTTTAGCTCTCGACAAAAAAGAGTTCAAAACTGGCGAAGCGGTCAGCGGCAAACTGCAACTGCTCTACCCGGATGGCGAGCCGGTAAAAAATGCCCGCGTGCAGTTAAGTTTGCGCGCTCAGCAATTATCAATGGTCGGTAACGATTTGCGTTATGCCGGACGTTTCCCCGTGTCGCTGGAAGGCAGCGAAACGGTGTCCGACGCCAGCGGTCATGTGGCGTTAAATCTCCCCGCCGCCGATAAACCGAGCCGTTATTTGTTAACCGTCTCCGCCAGTGACGGCGCGGCGTATCGTGTCACCACCACCAAAGAGATCCTCATTGAACGCGGTCTGGCGCATTACTCATTAAGTACTGCCGCACAATACAGTAATAGCGGCGAGTCGGTTGTGTTCCGTTATGCCGCGCTGGAATCTTCAAAACAGGTTCCTGTTACGTATGAATGGTTGCGTCTCGAAGACCGCACGAGCCATAGCGGAGAGCTACCGTCAGGCGGCAAATCCTTTACCGTCAATTTCGCTAAACCTGGCAACTACAATCTGACATTACGCGATAAAGACGGCTTAATTCTCGCTGGGTTAAGTTATGCCGTCAGCGGTAAGGGCAGCACGGCGCATACGGGTACGGTAGATATCGTGGCGGATAAAACGCTGTACCAGCCAGGCGAAACCGCGAAGATGCTGATTACCTTTCCGGAGCCAATTGATGAAGCATTATTGACGCTGGAACGCGATCGCGTGGAACAGCAGTCGCTGCTTTCGCATCCGGCAAACTGGCTAACGCTACAACGTTTAAACGATACCCAGTATGAAGCCCGGGTTCCAGTGAGCAATTCCTTTTCGCCTAACATCACTTTTTCGGTGCTGTATACCCGTAATGGTCAGTACAGTTTTCAGAACGCCGGGATCAAAGTTGCCGTTCCTCAGCTTGATATCCGGGTGAAAACGGACAAAACCCATTACCAGCCTGGTGAACTGGTCAATGTCGAATTAACCTCGTCGCTGAAAGGTAAACCTGTTTCTGCGCAGCTAACGGTAGGCGTGGTCGATGAAATGATCTACGCGCTGCAACCAGAAATCGCGCCGAATATCGGCAAATTTTTCTATCCGCTGGGGCGTAACAATGTGCGTACCTGCTCCAGTCTGTCGTTTATCAGCTACGACCAGGCGCTCTCCAGCGAGCCGGTTGCGCCTGGCGCAACTAACCGCAGCGAGCGGCGAGTAAAAATGCTTGAACGTCCACGGCGTGAAGAGGTGGATACCGCGGCATGGATGCCGTCACTCACAACCGATAAACAAGGCAAAGCGTATTTCACGTTCCTGATGCCTGATTCGTTAACCCGCTGGCGTATCACCGCGCGTGGGATGAACGGCGACGGGCTGGTCGGGCAGGGGCGTGCTTATCTGCGTTCGGAAAAAAATCTCTACATGAAGTGGAGTATGCCAACGGTGTATCGCGTGGGCGACAAACCGGCGGCAGGACTGTTTATCTTCAGTCAGCAGGATAACGAACCGGTGGCGCTGGTGACTAAATTTGCAGGCGCTGAGATGCGCCAGACGCTGACGCTGCACAAAGGGGCGAATTATATTTCGCTGGCGCAGAACATTCAGCAATCTGGCTTGTTAAGCGCAGAACTGCAACAAAATGGGCAAGTGCAGGACAGCATTAGCACAAAACTGTCTTTTGTGGATAACAGCTGGCCCGTTGAACAGCAGAAAAATGTCATGCTCGGCGGTGGCGAGAACGCGCTGATGTTGCCCGAGCAGGCTAGCAATATCCGGCTACAAAGTAGCGAAACGCCGCAGGAGATTTTCCGCAACAATCTTGATGCGTTAGTCGATGGACCATGGGGTGGCGTGATCAACACCGGTAGCCGTCTGATCCCGCTCAGTCTCGCCTGGCGTTCGCTTGCCGATCATCAAAGTGCCGCCGCTAACGACATTCGTCAGATGATTCAGGATAACCGTCTGCGGCTGATGCAACTGGCGGGGCCCGGAGCGCGCTTTACCTGGTGGGGTGAAGATGGCAATGGTGACGCCTTCCTTACGGCATGGGCATGGTACGCCGACTGGCAGGCCAGCCAGGCGCTCGGCGTAACGCAACAACCGGAATACTGGCAGCATATGCTCGACAGTTATGCCGAGCAGGCGGATAACATGCCGTTATTGCATCGGGCGCTGGTGCTGGCGTGGGCACAGGAGATGAATCTGCCGTGCAAAACGTTGTTGAAAGGGTTGAATGAAGCTATCGCCCGGCGCGGAACTAAAGATGAAGATTTCTCTGAGGAAGACATCCGCGATATCAATGACAGCCTGATCCTCGATACACCGGAATCTCCACTGGCAGATGCGGTGGCAAACGTCTTAACCATGACGTTGCTGAAAAAAGCGCAGTTGAAGTCCACGGTGATGCCACAGGTTCAGCAATATGCGTGGGATAAAGCGGCAAACAGCAATCAGCCGCTGGCGCACACGGTTGTGCTGCTCAATAGCGGTGGTGACGCTACCCAGACGGCCGCTATTTTAAGTGGTTTGACCGCTGAGCAATCCACTATTGAGCGCGCTGGCCATGAACTGGCTGGCGAAATATATGGCGACAATGCCTCCAGTTGTTTTGCCTGCGCCTGCGGGCGCATGGGCTAAACATAAGTTAACTGGAGGGGGCGAAGACTGGCGTTGGGTTGGTCAGGGTGTGCCGGACATTCTCTCTTTTGGTGACGAATTATCGCCGCAAAATGTGCAGGTCCGCTGGCGTGAACCGGCAAAAACGGCTCAACAAAGTAACATTCCGGTAACCGTTGAACGCCAGTTGTATCGGCTTATCACTGGTGAAGAAGAGATGAGCTTTACTCTGCAACCGGTGACCAGCAATGAGATTGACAGCGATGCGCTGTATCTCGATGAAATCACGCTTACCAGCGAGCAGGATGCAGTTCTGCGCTACGGTCAGGTGGAAGTACCGCTCCCGCCGGGAGCCGACGTTGAGCGCACAACATGGGGCATTTCGGTCAATAAACCCAACGCCGCGAAACAGCAGGGGCAATTGCTGGAAATAGCGCGAAATGAAATGGGCGAACTGGCCTATATGGTGCCGGTGAAAGAACTGACGGGAACGGTCACTTTCCGCCATTTGCTGCGCTTCTCGCAAAAAGGGCAATTCGTTCTGCCTCCTGCTCGTTATATGCGTTCCTATGCACCTGCACAGCAAAGTGTTGCGGCAGGGAGCGAATGGACCAGGATGCAGGTGAAATAAGTGAACTGGCGCAGAATCGTCTGGCTATTGGCGTTGGTTACTCTGCCAACGCTTGCGGAGGAGCCGCCGTTACAACTGGCGCTGCGGGGCGCGCAGCATGACCAACTGTATAAGTTATCGTCATCAGGCGTGACAAATGTCTCGACGTTACCTGACACGCTCACCACACCGTTAGGGAGCTTATGGAAACTGTATGTTTACGCCTGGCTGGAGGATACCCATCAACCAGAACAACCATACCAGTGTCGCGGCAACTCCCCGGAAGAGGTTTATTGTTGTCAGGCTGGGGAGAGCATAACGCGCGATACCGCGCTGGTACGTTCCTGTGGGCTCTATTTTGCGCCGCAGCGGTTGCATATTGGCGCAGATGTGTGGGGGCAATACTGGCAACAGCGTCAGGCACCTGCGTGGTTAGCGTCTCTTACTACGCTGAAGCCAGAAACCTCGGTAACGGTTAAATCGCTGCTTGATTCATTAGCGACGTTACCTGCGCAAAACAAAGCTCAGGAAGTCTTACTGGATGTGGTGCTGGACGAGGCGAAAATCGGTGTCGCATCCATGCTCGGTAGTCGGGTTCGGGTGAAAACCTGGAGCTGGTTTGCCGATGATAAACAGGAAATCCGTCAGGGTGGTTTTGCTGGCTGGTTAACCGATGGTACACCGCTGTGGGTTACTGGCAGTGGCACCAGCAAAACGGTACTAACCCGTTATGCGACGGTGCTTAATCGGGTTTTGCCAGTGCCGACGCAGGTTGCCAGTGGGCAATGTGTAGAGGTGGAGCTGTTTGCCCGCTATCCGCTGAAGAAAATCACAGCGGAAAAGAGTACGACGGCAGTAAAACCCGGCGTACTTAATGGGCGCTATCGTGTGACGTTTACTAATGGTAACCACATTACGTTTGTCAGCCACGGTGAGACGACCTTACTGAGCGAAAAGGGCAAACTGAAATTGCAGTCACATCTCGATCGTGAAGAGTACGTTGCCAGAGTTCTGGATCGCGAGGCGAAAAGTACGCCCCCTGAGGCAGCGAAAGCCATGACCGTGGCGATTCGCACTTTTTTACAGCAAAACGCCAATCGGGAAGGCGATTGCCTGACCATCCCTGACAGCAGCGCCACGCAGCGTGTTTCGGCTTCGCCAGCTACGACGGGGGCGCGAACGATGGCCGCCTGGACGCAGGATCTCATCTATGCGGGCGATCCGGTTCATTATCATGGCAGTCGCGCTACCGAAGGGACACTTTCCTGGCGGCAAGCCACGGCCTAGGCGGGGCAGGGAGAGCGTTACGACCAGATACTCGCGTTTGCTTATCCCGACAACATCCTTAGCCGCTGGGGAGCGCCACGCTCAACCTGCCAGTTATTACCCAAAGCGAAAGCCTGGCTGGCGAAAAAAATGCCGCAGTGGCGGCGTATATTACAAGGCGAGACGGGGTACAACGAACCAGACGTGTTTGCGGTCTGTCGTTTAGTCTCAGGTTTCCCCTATACCGATCGGCAGCAGAAACGGCTGTTTATTCGTAACTTCTTTACGCTTCAGGATCGGCTGGATTTAACCCATGAGTATCTGCACCTGGCCTTTGATGGTTATCCCACCGGGCTTGATGAGAACTATATCGAAACGCTGACCCGACAATTATTAATGGACTAATGCTATGCGAAAGATTTTTCTTCCGTTGTTACTGGTGGCACTTTCGCCTGTCGCTCACAGTGAAGGTGTGCAGGAAGTCGAGATTGACGCACCGCTCTCTGGCTGGCATCCGGCAGAGGGCGAAGATGCCAGTTTTTCACAATCGATCAATTACCCGGCGTCGTCCGTCAACATGGCAGATGATCAAAATATCTCAGCGCAGATCCGCGGTAAAATAAAGAATTATGCTGCGGCGGGTAAGGTTCAGCAGGGCCGGCTGGTGGTCAACGGTGCCAGTATGCCGCAGAGAATTGAATCCGATGGTTCATTTGCACGCCCTTATATTTTCACTGAAGGCAGCAACAGTGTGCAGGTCATCAGCCCGGATGGGCAAAGCCGACAAAAAATGCAGTTTTACTCAACGCCGGGTGCTGGGGCGATTCGTGCACGTTTACGGCTGGTTCTCTCGTGGGATACGGACAATACCGATCTCGATCTCCATGTTGTCACGCCCGATGGCGAACACGCCTGGTACGGTAACACCGTGCTGAAAAACAGTGGTGCACTGGATATGGATGTCACGACGGGGTACGGACCCGAGATTTTCGCCATGCCAGCGCCAGTTCACGGACGCTATCAGGTGTATATCAACTACTATGGTGGGCGCAGCGAAACGGAATTAACCACCGCCCAACTGACGCTGATTACCGATGAAGGATCGGTCAATGAGAAACAGGAAACATTTATTGTACCGATGCGTAATGCTGGCGAGCTGACGCTGGTGAAAAGTTTTGACTGGTGATTAATGGGGTTACCTTAGCCGTCGATGTTCAAGAAAACACCCGATAACTTTCGCTATCGGGTGTTTTTATTGATTAATTCAACCGTTCAATCACCATCGCAATTCCCTGGCCGCCACCAATGCACAGTGTTGCCAGCCCCAGCGTTTTATCGCGTGCCTGCATGGCGTGTAATAGTGTGACCAGAATACGAGCACCACTGGCACCGATAGGATGCCCGAGCGCGATGGCCCCGCCGTTGACATTCACTTTCTCAGAATCAAAGCCCAGGGTTTTCCCAACGGCAAGGAACTGTGCAGCAAATGCTTCATTAGCCTCAATGAGATCAATATCCGCCAGTTGCAGCCCCGCCAGTTGTAACGCTTTTTGCGTGGCAGGTACTGGCCCCATACCCATCAATGCGGGGGGCACGCCACCGCTGGCATAACTTTTAATGCGAGCCAGGGGGGTAAGGCCTGCTGCCAGCGCCGCAGATTCTTCCATAATCACCAGAGCGGCAGCACCGTCGTTAATACCAGACGCGTTCCCGGCGGTGACTGTTCCTGCTTTATCGAAGGCCGGGCGCAATGCGCCTAACGCTTCAGTCGTAGAATCCGCTTTCGGGAATTCGTCTTGACTGAAGACGAAGGTTTTCTTCCGAGTGACAACATTTACCGGGACGATTTCGGCTGTAAAAGCACCGGACTCAATTGCGGCTGCCGCTTTACGCTGTGAATGTAGCGCCAGTTCATCCTGCATATCTCGGGTAATTCCGTACTCTTTGGCCACGTTCTCGGCGGTAATCCCCATATGATAACCATGGGTGGCGCACATCAGACCATCGCGCAGGATTACGTCATAAACCTGTCCGTCTCCAAGACGATAACCAGAGCGTGCTTTTGCATCGAGTAAGTAGGGCGCTAAACTCATATTTTCCATACCCCCCGCCACAATGCTTTGCGCCTGACCTGCCTGAATTGCCTGGGCGGCAAGCGCCACACTTTTAAGACCCGAACCACACACTTTATTGACCGTGAATCCGCACACCGTTTCTGCCAGCCCGCTTTTTAACAGTGCCTGACGTGCCGGATTTTGCCCCAACCCGGCTTGCAACACGTTACCCATAATCACTTCATCAATGTGTAGTGAATCGATTTTTGCACGTTCAATGGCGGCTTTAATTACTGTCGCCCCCAGGTCGATGGCGCTGGTGGAAGCGAGTGAACCGTTAAAACTACCGATAGCAGTACGTACCGCACTGACGATGACACAATTTTTCATTTTTTATTCCTTCTGTCTGTAGGGTTGCCGTCAGAACAGCGTTAAACCAATGACGAAAATGACGCCGGAGAAGAGCAGGGCAGTGATGCAATAGCCCATGATGTCGCGGACACCGAGTCCGGCGATTGCCAGTGCTGGCAGCGCCCAGAATGGTTGTGCCATGTTCATCCATTGCTCGCCGTAGGCGATCGCCATTACCGATTTACCGAGATCAGCGCCCAGCGCCTGGGCTGCGGGTATCACGAAAGGTCCCTGAATAACCCAGTGACCGCCGCCAGACGGAACGGCGAAGTTAATCAGTGCAGAACTAAAAAAGGTCATTACCGGGAAGGTGTCTTTGTTCGCAACATTGATGAAGAATTCGGTAATGAGTCCGCCCAGACCGGAATGCTCCATCATCAGTTGGATCCCAGCGTAGAAGGGGAATTGCACCAGAATACCGGCAGTACTGCGTGCTGCCGCGCTGATAGCACGCATATAAGCCATTGGCGTTTTATGTAGCAGCAGACCCGCAATCATAAACATCAGGTTGACGGTATTGATGGTGATGTTGAAGCCATGTTCGCTGAAGTACATCGCAAGGTAAGCGATACCGAGTGCGCCGATGATCAACGTCAGAATGCGGCTTTCTTCCAGTCGCTCGGATGGTGGGGCATCTTTCGGTAGCTGCTTTTGAAAATCAGCCTCTTCCATGAGTAGTTTCGGATCGATACTCACCACGTCAGACGGTTTTGGCATCATCATGCGGGTGATAAATGGCATCACCACAATCAACGCCACAGTGATGAAAATATTAAAACCACTGAACAGAGTATCGCCCACCGGGATCAGCCCGGCGATATGCTCAACCGGGTTGCCCGGTGTTGCAGCCAACAGAGGCATTGAGCCAGAGAAGCCGCCACCCCAGGTGAGAAAACCAATGTAGGCGCAGGCAATGAGCAACGGATAATCAGAACCGGGTACTCGGCGGGCGACTTCACGGGCAAACATTGCGCCGACAACCAAACCAAATCCCCAGTTGATGACACAAGCGACTGAACCGAAGAAAGTGACCAGCATGACGCCCTGTACGGGCGTCTTTGCGGCGGAGGCGGCAGTACGCAGCAAACTTTTTACCGGAGCGGAGCTGGCAAGGGCATGACCGGTAACGATGATAAGCGCCATCTGCATACCAAACGCCAGCAAGTTCCAGAAACCGTCACCCCACATTTTCACCATGCTGATCGGCGTTTGTGGTGTTAACCAAAGCGCGATCACGAATGTTAGCAATGTCAGCAACATGGCAAAGATCAGTGGATCGGGAAGCCACCGGCTGACAAAACGCGTCATAAAACGCGATATGCGACCAATCATAAATCACCCCGTTGCGTATTCAGATCGGCGGCGACTTCAAACCGAGCTTCTGTTTTGGCACGCACGGTGGCTAAATCACACCCGTCGGCAATTTCGGTGAGCCACATTTTGCCGTCAATAAAACGAAAGACAGCCAGTTCAGTAACCAGCATATGCACCGCATGTTGCGCAGTGAGTGGCATGGTGCAGCGGCGCAAAATTTTTGCTGAACCATCTTTGGCGCAATGTTCCATGGCGATGATCACTTTGCGCGACCCGGTCACCAGATCCATCGCGCCACCCATACCGGGCACCATTTTCCCAGGCACTACCCAGTTCGCGAGGTTTGCTTCTTCGTCTACTTGCAAACCGCCGAGCACGCAGGCATCAATATGACCGCCACGGATTAGCGCAAATGACATGGCGCTATCAAACATGGCTGCACCGGGTAAAACACCGCACGGTTGCCCGCCAGCGTTCACCAGATCTGGATGCGCTGTCGTGACCGGGCCTAAACCGAGGAAGCCGTTTTCCGATTGCAGAGTGATATGAATACCCTCCGGTAAATAATTGGCGACCATTGTGGGTAAACCGATCCCTAAGTTAACGATGTCACCATCACGAAGCTCTTGCGCCACACGGCGCGCAATACGTTGTTTCGCATCCATTATTTGCTCTCCTGTGAAACGATGATGTGGTCGATAACGGCACCAGGGGTGACAATATGGTCAGGTTGCAGCTCGCCGGTTTCGACCAGTTCATCTGGCTCTACCAGCGTGATATCAGCCGCAAGGGCTATCAGGGGGTTAAAGTTGCGGGCGCTAAGTTGATAGGTCAGGTTGCCAAGTGTGTCGCAACGATGAGCGCGAATTAGCGCCAGGTCGGCGCGCAGTGGGCGTTCGAGCAGCCAGGTTTTACCGTCGAGTGTCAGTGTCTGTTTGCCTTCCTCTACGACGGTGCCGACACCCGTTGGGGTGAGAAAACCACCAAGTCCAGCTCCACCACAGCGAATTTGCTCGATTAGCGTACCTTGCGGCACCAGAACGACGTCCATCTCACCAGATATCATGCGCCGACCTGTTTCCGGGTTGGTGCCGATATGTGAAGCAATCACTTTGCGGACTCGACCATTGACGATGAGCGGACCGATGCCGGTATCAACAAACGCGGTATCATTGGCTATCAATGTCAGGTCGCGAACACCAGATTCCAGTAATGCTTCAACCAGGCGGGATGGAGTGCCAATCCCCATAAATCCGCCCACCATGATGGTCATGCCGTCACGAAAGAAGCCGGTGGCGTCTTGTAATGTCATCAATTTTGTTTTCATTTTTATCCCTCTTGCATACACCGTTGTGGGTACAGTCAGGCAATAGCAAGGGGAGTGCCAGAATGAGATTATTGGATTTAGTTATTTAACTAATTGAATATGAAGGGATAAATTGGATGGGGATTTATAAGGAGAATGAGCGGCTATGCAGAAAATTGCGCACTGTGCAAATTTCTGCATAGCAAGTTTTGGTGTTATACATCCGCCGGATCGATACCGTATTCCTGGAGTTTATACATCAATGCACGGCGACTGATGCCCAGCATTAAAGCAGTGCGGGTTCGGTTTCCTTCTTGTTGTTCCAGCACTTCCATAATGATGCGTTTTTCGACGCGTTTAATTTCCTCTTTTAAATTACGCTCACCGACAGGGGCTGTTTTTACCTCGCCAGCATTACAGACTGGCTGACGAATCTGTGGCGGAAGATCCTCAGAAAAAATGATCGGGCCTGAATTCATCACGACGGCGCGTTCAATAACGTTGGAAAGCTCTCGAATATTTCCCGGCCATGACCAGGCGGTAAGCAGTGACATTGCCATCGGATCGATGTCGATAATATCGCGCTGATTCTCACTACTGAATTTTTGCAAAAAGTGATTAGCTAACAGGGAAATATCTTCCCGGCGATCGCGCAGAGGCGGCAGTATTAAATGAATAACGTTAAGGCGATAAAAGAGATCTTCACGGAAGGTGCCTTCTTTTACCATTGCCTGCAAGTCACGGTTGGTGGCACCAATGATGCGGATATCAACTTTTATGGTCTGATGGCCGCCAATCCGTTCAAATTCCCGTTCCTGTAGAATGCGTAGTAATTTGGCTTGTAGTACCAGCGGCATTTCGCCAATTTCGTCGAGGAGCAGAGTACCTTCGTTGGCTCGTTCAAATAATCCCTGACGCAAGGTTTGTGCACCAGTAAATGCACCTTTTTCATGACCAAACAGTTCACTTTCGAGCAACGATTCCGGCAGCGCCGCGCAGTTGACTTTAATGAACGGCCCCTTTGCCCGCCGCGAATTGTAGTGAATCGCTCTGGCAATCAACTCTTTCCCGGTGCCGCTTTCACCGCTAATCAAGACGCTGGCCTGAGAAAGGGCAATTTTGGCGGTGTTTTTGCAGATGTCCATCATCGCCGGGCTGTTGGTGAGAATGTGCCCCCATTGCCAGCTGGTGCTCAGTGCCTGGTGCAGATGACGGATCTCTTTTTTCATTGACTGGAGTTGTAAAGCGCGCTGAACGATTAAATTCAACTCATCGAGATCAAACGGTTTAATAACATAGTCGAAGGCTCCGCAGCGTAGCGCTTCGACGGCGGTTTCCACTTCCGCATAGGCCGTCATCAGAATAACGGGTGTCCGGGTCTCATGGCTGCGCATCTCCTTTAGTGCCTTGATGCCGTCCATCTCTGGCATGCGGATATCCATCAACACCACATCAGGGTGAATATCGGCAAACAGGTGTAATGCTGTGCGTCCGTTGTTCGCACAATTTGTTTCGAATCCTTGTAGTGCAAAAGCGGTGCTCAGCATACGGCGAACATTATCTTCATCATCCACAATAAGGATGCGATTAATAGCAGTCATACAGTCTGATTTCCCTGCGGGTTGATCGGTAAAATAAGCGTGAAGGTTGCGCCGTAGCCCGGCAAACTGGCGACGCGAATATCACCCTGATGGGCATTAATGATGCGTTGACTTAACGCCAGACCAAGCCCGGTTCCTGAGGCTTTGGTGGTGAAAAAGGGATCGAAGATCTTTTTTTGCAGCGAGAGATCAATGCCACAGCCGTTGTCCTCTATCGAAATGGCCTGTTGTGAGTCGCTGTATTGCCAGGTTTGAATGCGAATTTTCCCTCGTGCGCTGATAGCCTGGACGGCATTGATCAGGATATTCAGTAGTACCTGTTTGAGCAGTTCACGATCGGCGTTAATCGGGCTTAATTCATTATCCAGTTCGCTTATGAAGTCGACCCGCGCTTGTACGCCGGCGGTTTGTACCAGTACCAGAGTTTCTTCAACCAATGCATTGAGGCTGACTTGTTGCCATTGACTGTGGCGTGGACGTGAAAATTCGAGCAATTGCTGAATAACTTTGTTAATTGAATCGATTTCTTTGAGTACTACGGACAGATATTCCTGATGTATTGGGTCACTGGTTTGTTGGCGCAAGATCTGTACATAACCACGAATAGCCGTTAACGGATTACGTACTTCATGCGCGACGCCAGCCATCAGCTCACCCAGTGTGGCGAGGCGTTCTGCTTGCGCCATGCGGCGCTGGGTTTCTTTGCGGGCAGTTAAATCAGAGAAAATCACCAAAGCACCTATCATTTCACCGTGCGTGTTATGAATACGACTGGTAGTGACACTGAGTTCAATGGTGCGGTCACGACCTGGAAAACTGATCTCCAGCGCCACATGTTCGGTGCCATGTTCCAGCGTATCCAGTACTGGACTGTAGAACTGAGTATTGTCGAACAACATGGAGTAAGGCTGCCCTACCAGTTCATGGCGTTGATAGCCAGTGATAACTTCTGCTGCTGGGTTCATGGTGGTTACATCACCCTGGCGGTCAATGGCAATGACGCCATCGGCAGCGTTTTCAATAATCAGATCGTTAAGTGTCCGCGTTTCACGCAGTGCCTGGGCGAGGTTATTAACACTCTGACTGATTTGCCCCATTTCACCGGGCAATTGTGGTAATCGAGTGGGAATATTTTGTGCCAGAGTCGAGAGGCCATCGGTGATGATATCAATATTGGCGCTCAGGCGACGGGAGAAAAGGACAATCAATAGCAGGCTTATCAGCAAACCGGCGGTGAGCACAATGATAATCCTCACATCCATTTTCCAGGCCTGGCGGCGAATATCTTCGGTTAATTCATTGGCCCAGATATAGCCGAGGATTTCACCATTACGCTCAATGGGGAGCATTGAATTCAAAATATCGCCGCGCACCTGCCTGCCTGAATAAACCAAAGGGGTATTTGTACGCATGACTTCGCGACCAGGGTGATCTGCGGCAATGGTAACGCCGACATTATTCTGATATAGCGCTGAAGGCGCGTAGGTGATTATCGCATCCAGCATTTTGTTGTAATAACCAGCACCGATGCCAGGGAAGGCGTGAGTGATATTTTCGGTAATGGGGGCAAGTTCTGCATTTAATGCGCGGATACGCTCCTCACGTGGTAAGTCGATGTAGAGATCATAGCGATCGCCTAGTGCCTGATTAAGCAGGTTGACCACGGCAGAAAGTTTTTTCTCTTTTTCAGATAAGACTGCTGAACGTCCTTCCGTTTCTACGATATAACCAATAGTAAGCGTTGGGACAATGACCATCAGGATTGCCATCAGGATCATTTGATTGCGTAAGCGGCGTGGATAAATCCACTTCATATAATGCATGCTGAAATCCACTAGTCTTGTCCGGTATATGACGATTATCAGAGGTTAAGGTGATGATTTCTCGGCGGTGTATCATATTCCAGAGAAGAGAGAACATTGCGGTAACACGCTTTTACCGCTACCTTAACCACACTCCATCGGTCACCTGAGGCGGAGCTTCGCCCCTTTGAAATACCTTGCTTCTTTTCGTACAACCCTGAAAGCCTCGCGCTACATGTTCAGAGCATTGGCGTTAGTGCTCTGGCTGTTGATTGCTTTTTCATCCGTTTTTTACATCGTTAATGCGTTACATCAGCGAGAATCGGAAATTCGTCAGGAATTTAATCTGAGTTCCGATCAGGCTCAGCGCTTTATTCAACGCACCTCTGATGTGATGAAAGAGCTGAAGTACATCGCCGAAAATCGCTTATCGGCAGAAAACGGTGTGCTTTCCCCGCGTGGACGAGAAACGCAGGCGGATGTGCCTGCGTTTGAACCGCTGTTTGCCGACTCCGATTGTTCCGCAATGAGTAACACCTGGCGAGGTTCTCTGGAGTCATTGGCGTGGTTTATGCGCTACTGGCGCGATAATTTTTCTGCGGCTTACGATCTAAACCGGGTATTTTTAATCGGCAGCGATAACCTCTGCATGGCCAATTTCGGTCTGCGTGATATGCCAGTGGAACGCGATACCGCGTTGAAAGCTTTGCATGAACGCATCAATAAATATCGAAATGCACCACAAGATGATAGCGGCAGTAACCTCTACTGGATCAGCGAAGGTCCGCGCCCTGGCGTCGGGTATTTTTACGCGTTGACGCCAGTTTATCTGGCGAACCGGTTGCAGGCGCTTTTGGGTGTCGAGCAGACCATCCGGATGGAGAACTTTTTCTTACCGGGTACGTTGCCGATGGGGGTTACCATTCTTGATGAAAATGGTCATACCCTGATTTCGCTTACCGGACCAGAAAGTAAAATTAAGGGCGATCCTCGCTGGATGCAGGAACGCTCCTGGTTTGGCTATACGGAAGGGTTCCGGGAGCTGGTGCTGAAGAAAAATCTGCCACCCTCATCGCTAAGCATCGTGTATTCGGTGCCGGTTGATAAGGTGCTGGAACGCATTCGCATGTTGATCCTTAACGCAATTTTGCTGAATGTGCTTGCCGGAGCTGCATTGTTTACTCTCGCACGGATGTACGAGCGACGTATTTTCATTCCGGCGGAAAGCGACGCCCTGCGACTGGAAGAACATGAGCAGTTCAATCGCAAGATTGTCGCCTCCGCGCCAGTGGGTATCTGCATTTTGCGTACCGCTGATGGCGTCAATATTTTAAGTAACGAACTGGCGCATACCTATCTCAATATGCTTACGCATGAGGACCGCCAACGACTGACGCAAATTATCTGTGGGCAGCAGGTCAATTTTGTTGATGTCCTGACCAGCAACAATACCAATCTGCAAATCAGCTTCGTCCATTCGCGCTATCGTAATGAAAACGTGGCCATTTGTGTGCTGGTGGATGTTTCTTCGCGCGTGAAGATGGAAGAGTCGTTGCAGGAGATGGCACAAGCAGCGGAACAGGCGAGCCAGTCAAAATCGATGTTCCTTGCCACCGTCAGTCATGAGCTGCGAACGCCGCTGTATGGCATTATCGGTAACCTGGATCTGTTGCAAACCAAAGAGTTACCGAAAGGCGTCGATCGGCTGGTGACGGCAATGAACAACTCTTCCAGCCTGTTGTTGAAAATTATCAGCGATATTCTCGATTTCTCGAAGATTGAATCGGAACAGTTGAAGATCGAACCGCGTGAGTTTTCACCGCGTGAAGTGATGAACCACATCACCGCCAACTATTTACCGCTGGTGGTACGCAAGCAGTTAGGCTTGTACTGCTTTATTGAACCGGATGTGCCAGTGGCCTTAAATGGCGACCCGATGCGTTTACAGCAGGTCATCTCCAACCTGTTGAGTAACGCCATAAAATTCACCGATACCGGCTGTATAGTTTTGCATGTCCGCGCTGATGGCGATTATCTCTCTATCCGTGTTCGCGATACCGGCGTGGGGATTCCGGCGAAAGAAGTGGTGCGCTTGTTTGATCCCTTCTTCCAGGTCGGAACGGGCGTACAGCGAAACTTCCAGGGGACCGGTCTGGGTCTGGCGATTTGTGAAAAACTGATCAGCATGATGGACGGCGATATCTCGGTAGATTCAGAACCGGGAATGGGCAGCCAGTTTACCGTGCGTATTCCGTTGTACGGCGCTCAGTACCCGCAGAAAAAAGGCGTGGAAGGGTTGAGTGGTAAACGCTGCTGGCTGTCGGTCCGCAATGCGTCGCTCTGTCAGTTCCTGGAAACCAGTTTGCAGCGCAGCGGCATCGTCGTTACAACATACGAAGGGCAGGAACCGACTCCCGAAGATGTGTTAATTACTGACGAGGTAGTGAGTAAAAAATGGCAGGGTAGAGCGGTAGTGACCTTCTGTCGTCGCCATATTGGTATTCCGCTGGAGAAAGCGCCAGGGGAGTGGGTACACAGTGTGGCTGCCCCGCATGAGCTACCGGCATTGTTGGCGCGTATTTATTTGATCGAGATGGAGAGCGACGATCCTGCTAACGCTCTGCCGTCGACGGACAAAGCGGTCAGCGATAATGACGATATGATGATTCTGGTCGTGGATGATCATCCGATTAACCGACGTCTGCTGGCAGATCAGTTGGGATCGTTGGGCTATCAATGTAAAACCGCGAATGATGGTGTCGATGCGCTTAATGTACTTAGCAAGAATCATATTGATATCGTGCTTAGCGACGTCAACATGCCAAATATGGATGGTTACCGCTTGACGCAACGCATTCGTCAGTTGGGACTGACGTTGCCGGTAATCGGAGTAACTGCTAATGCGTTGGCTGAAGAGAAGCAGCGGTGTTTGGAGTCCGGTATGGACAGCTGCCTGTCGAAGCCGGTAACGCTGGATGTGATAAAACAGACGCTGACGGTATATGCCGAGAGGGTCAGGAAATCGCGGGAATCGTAGGACGGATAAGGTGTTTATGCCGCATCTGGCATTCAGTGCAAATGCCAGATGCGACGCTGACGCGTCTTATCTGGCCTACTTTAATGTAATATGTTGAAATAATGGGAATCGTAGGCCGCATAAGGCGTTTACGCTGCATCCGGCAATCGGTGCAAATGCCAGATAAGACACTAACGCGTCTTATCTGGCCTACAGATGATTAGTCTTTATCTGCCGGACTTAAGGTCACAGAAGAGAGATAATTCAGCAGGGCGATATCGTTCTCGACACCCAGCTTCATCATCGCAGATTTCTTCTGGCTACTGATGGTTTTAATACTGCGGTTCAGCTTTTTAGCGATCTCGGTCACCAGGAAGCCTTCCGCAAACAGGCGCAGAACTTCACTCTCTTTTGGCGAGAGACGCTTGTCACCGTAACCACCAGCACTGATTTTTTCCAACAGGCGAGAAACGCTTTCCGGGGTAAATTTCTTCCCTTTCTGCAGCGCGGCGAGAGCTTTCGGCAGATCGGTCGGTGCACCTTGTTTCAGCACGATCCCTTCGATATCCAGATCCAATACCGCACTAAGAATCGCCGGGTTGTTGTTCATGGTCAGAACAATGATCGACAGGCTTGGGAAATGGCGCTTGATGTACTTGATTAAGGTAATGCCATCGCCGTACTTATCGCCAGGCATGGAGAGATCGGTAATCAACACATGCGCATCCAGTTTCGGCAGGTTGTTGATCAGTGCTGTAGAGTCTTCAAATTCGCCGACAACATTCACCCACTCAATTTGCTCAAGTGATTTGCGAATACCGAACAAGACTATCGGATGGTCATCGGCAATAATTACGTTCATATTGTTCATGTAATAGGCTACCTTGCTACAGCAAGCTCTTGACATAACTGTCAATGTCGCTGATGTATTTTTCTATTCCTGGAACATCCTTCTCACGAATCAGATGTTCCAGCGTTTCACATAACTGCTTGCCGGGTACCAGATTTAGCATGGCAAATACGCCTTTAAGACGATGAGCCGTTTGGGCTAACGCAGCAAAGTCACTGGTTGCTGCTTCAGTATACAGCCTCTTAACATCATCCGGTACTGTGTCTACAAAGAGCGCATAATAGCCGCTGGCATGGAGTTGCGCATTTTCATCTCCGCCCAGAGGCGATTCTGTCACCTCTTCCTGCGCCAGTTGCACTTCAATTAATTGTAAGACCGCTTCCTGCATAGCGTTGCTCATATTGAAGTTGACGCACAATTGACCAGGCCCAATTTCCCGTACGCCAGACTCATCATCGCTTAAAAGCAAGCCAGAGGCAGTAAGATTAGACGGATTATCCGTTAAAAAGATATCATAATCTTGACTAATTAATCTTTCATCGGGTGTGATACAGGTTGCACCCCAATTTTCTAACTGGCGAGTGACAATATTCCGAATTTCTGCCGAAGTAACATCCACCATTACGCAGACATCATCCAGTAAACGCTCTTCTTCCTCTTCAACTTCCGGGTCAGCTGCGAGCATTTTGATATGCACAGAGTAGCGTGTACCAAGCCCATCCCGCGTTTTGATGTTTAAATGACCGCCCAGTTTACGTGCCAGTTGATCGCTCAGCCAGAATGCCAGCGGGTCCGCCTTGCCATAGCGATCGTTTTGGGTCTGGTTGATAAACGGGAAGTGCAAATTATCCATTTCATGAATGCTTACGCCTTCTCCGGTGTCCAGAATGCGGAACGTCAGGCGGTCTTCGGAGGACTCATCCTGATCAACCTCAAGGGTGATTTTTCCCAATTGCGTTGAGGTCACGGCATATTGCATCAGTAGCAGCAAAATACGTCGTAAGGCATCGCGATCGCCGCGGCGCATATCGTGTGCTTTCAGATGATTGTTAATCAGCAGTTGCAGACCTTTACGCTTGATGGCAGGCAACACTGAAGGGACAACTTCATCAATTAAATCCTGCACGGAGAACAGCACCGTCTCACTTTTCCAGCTATCGTCCGCAAGCATGTTCGCTAACTGTATTTCATCGACCAGCCGCACCAGCACATCTGCCTGATTCGCCAGTTGTTTGCTTTCCGGGGCATTGAGTTTAGCCGCGCTCTCCGCCAGGGACTGTGCGGGTTCTTTCAGCGCATCGCCAATGTTTTTCATAAAGGTCATCCGCCCCTGCTGGTTTTTCTCATACAGACGCTGCGCCTGCTTGAGTTTCTTGTTTACCAGCACTTCGCGATCCTGATCGCGAATAATGAAAATTTGTGTGCGCGGCGCGACCTGGCTGCGGAACATGCGGATCTCATACAGCTCGTTATTGATCGTCGCCTGAATAATCCCCTGATGCTGTTCCGCCATGGTGGTGATGTTTTGCAGATTCAAATGCGGCAGCAAATGATCGGCAATTTTGTTACTTATGACAGTGCGGTTCGATTCCTGATCGTGAACCAGCAGGCCGAGCGGCAGCAGTGAGACTATCTCTTCATTGATTGCCCGTAAAATGCGCAATTCGTTATTGACCGCCGTGCTGGGGACGTTTTCTGTACTGCGGCTGGAGAAATGGCGGAATGTGGTATAGCCAAATAACGCCAGCGCCAGCAAACCGATGTTCAGCAGCAGTGGCAGCAGAATGTTTTGCAACGTATCCAGCAATAAGGTGCCATAAGGAACCTGCCAGACCAGGCGCATATCGGTAGAGTTGAGTGCCGAGGAGATTTCAATCTTCGTACTGTTAAAGTGGATACTGACGCTATCCGTCCCTTCTTTCTCATTATCATTGTTTCCCGTTGCCGTCGCGTCTGGCTCAAGGCGGAAACTGTCCAGCGGCATACCCGGTGGGATCAAATCATTAATCGGCAGATCAAAAGCCACGACCGTTGCCAGATGTCCTGGCTGGTTAAAGGTAGTACGCAATGTAAAGTAATGACCGTTCTGCCAGGCCAGGCGGCGCATGTTAGAAAAGCTTTCGCGTTCATCGAGGGCGTTGGCCTGTTGCAACATCTCTGCACGACGTGAATCAACAATGTCGCTGACGGTCGATTCTTTAAATCCGGAGGTGAGATCTTTAAGGGGTAGGGTTGAGATCAGCACCAGACTGTTATCCTGACCATTCAGGTAATACATCGACCACGGTACATTTTCTGCGCCCCACAATGTATCCAGATAAGTGGACATCCGCTGAGTCATCTCAAGCGTTGAGTTGTCGTGAGAGCCAAAGATTAACGCTTCCGTTTTGCGGCGTGGTTTCTCCAGATAGTAGACATCCTGTTTCAGGCGCGTCTCTTGTAAACCTTCGCCGGAGGAGGGGGAGGTCGTCGCGGCAATGTTGTCGTAGATCTGCCAGGTCACGTAACGCCAGTTATCGACGCGCTTTTGGATAGCATGGGTAATGTCGACAATCTGGTAACTTTTATCTTTCAGCCAGGCGTTAACGGCGCTTTGTACCATTACACCCATCGTCACCAGTAACACAATGATCAACAGTAAAAAGAAGCGGGTAATGCTCCCCGGTAGGAGTGAAAAGCGGGTCGTGGCCGTTGTCTCTTTCTGACGCATTCGTGTTTATGACCTGTTAAAACTTCGCGAAGTGATAGGGCAGTATAAAGGGTACAGTGTGAAATTCCAGACTCTTACCTGATTGATGATTCTCTATTCTCCCGTGATATTTATCATCCTGCATTGGGGGAAATAGATGTACAAGCGCCATTTTGCTGTACAAATAACCTACAAAAAGCCCAACGAAATTAATTGCAAATAAACGAAGATTGCTGGAAATTATGCTGATGTTAATTATTTGTGAAATAGTTAACAAGAGTTATAGTTTTTCTGTGGTAGCACAGAATAATGAAAGTGTGTAAAGAAGGGTAAAAAAAAACCGGATGCGAGGCATCCGGTTGAAATAGGGGTAAACAGACATTCAGA
>OLFT01001002.1_pt1 | contig 31956 bp, 33 predicted proteins | sample 1604921 | NCBI WGS metagenome assembly OLFT01 (sample SAMEA3888897, study PRJEB22519) | human gut metagenome | biome: human gut; feature: human-associated habitat; material: faeces | place: Denmark | collected 2013 | reverse complement strand
ATCCAATGTGACAATATCAAATTCACCATTCTTTTTTTCTACAGGATCATCATAATAATATTTTCCTATCTTCTCAAAAATCTCATCCATCAGACCCTTTTTATTTCTTCTGATCAGATATTGTTTACAAATTCTCTCAAAGCTTTTTGGAACATATTTCGTTTCAAAATCCTCTGCTATATACTTATCATAAAAAACATCCGGATCCATAATATTCATCCGTGACATATTTCTGAAAATATATTTATAATAAAACAATGAAAGATTATCTGAAATAAAATATCCTGACTTTTTCTTGTTATTTTCATCATTTATTGGAGCTTCTTTTGAAACAACGTCCATGCGCATCAGCTTATCAAGAATATCAATTAATGCCGGTCCGCTCGAGACGTTTGACTGATCAAGTATATCCTTGTATCTGGAATAGCCTTTTGCAAGCGCTTCAAAGACTTCGTTTGCATTTGTAATTTTTGAAATCTCTGAGCTTAAGTACATGGATACTTCATTTTCCAGACGCGCCCCCGGAGAAGCAATAAGCTCTATGATATTCTCCCGTACACTCTTTTTTGGATCAATCAACCGATTATAATATGGTATTCCTCCAAACACGCTAAACAGCCTGACCTTGTCATCTGCTGAAAACTCCTGATAAAATAATGCTGATTCGTAATAATCCATAGGCTTTATATTAAGTGTAAGATCAACTCTTCCATACAACGGATTCTGCTTTTCCAGAAGAGCCTTCATCGTATCCACATAAGAACCGCAGAAAATAAGCTTCATTTTAGAAGTATCTTTATTATGGTCTATGACCGATTGCAGAACACTGTCAAGCCCCTTTGAATTTTCACGTAAATATGGATATTCATCCAAAACCAGAATCATCGGTTCTTTTTCTGACATCTTAAACAGGAACGTCAATAAAACCTCCATATTTTCAAAAGCAGGCTTTGGGAAGTCAAAACTCTCACCAATTAATTCTGCTAAACTGTCTACATTATTCTTTTCTGTAGTTTGCTTGCATTCATAATAAATGCTTTTTATATTAGTTTCTTTCAGTACCTGCTTGATAAGCTCACTTTTCCCAATCCTACGCCTTCCATAAATCAGAGAAACCATCTGCCCATCAGAATTTAGCATTGTACACAGCTTTTTTATTTCGTTTTCTCTTCCATAAAACATAAAAATGAACCTCCATACTGAATAGTTACATGATATGTATATTATATTTGCAATATATTCTGATGTCAATTTTTATTCGGTTGCAACCGAGTCAGTCGTATCCGAATAAAATTATGCTGATTTTTTCACCTATTGTAAGTGTATGGCATCCGGCAAATTCCAAAAATCCGCTACACTAAATATATAGTATAGCGGATTGATTTATAAAAGACAATTTCTACAATCCCTTATGCAACACCTTCTTCTCGAGCTTATCCCCATCCAGGGTATACTCAACAGCATTATACTCACCGTTTCTGTATGCAAACGTCTCATTGTCATCCTGATAATGCACGAAGCTGCCCTTGCCCGGATATGTCAGTATACTGATCTTATCCTCTGTAATATCCTCTGTAGAGCGGATTTCTCCGTCTGCAACAGGGATAATGGCTCCTGCTTTTATGAAGACAGGTACTTTATCAAGTGGTGCATCTGCTAAAATGTATCTGCCGCCACTGTATTTTTCGCCTGTGTAGTAATCATACCAGTCGCCGTCAGGCAGATAAACCTCTCTTGCCTCCTTGCCCGGTGCAATCACAGGCGAAACCAGTACAAAGCTTCCGAGCATATATTCATCGGAAATATTTCTAACATGCTTATCTGCAGGATACTCGTATACGAGCGGGCGCACGATAGGTGCTCCTGTCTTTTCACACTCATGTGCCAGATCATAGATATATGGGATAAATCTGTATCTGAGCTTTACTGTCTTTCTGACTGCATCTATCGTAGTCTCGTCAAACTGCCAAGGCTCCTGCCTGCGTGTTCCCATCGCTGAATGATTTCTGAAAAACGGTACAAATACTGCCGCCTCATAAAATCTGACAAGAAGCTCCGGTGTAGTATCACTTCCGAAACCGCCTATATCGCTGCCACACATGGCAAGTCCGCTGACTGACAGATTGCACACCTGCTCAAGCGAAAGTGCTATATGCGCCCAGATGCTGTGATTATCTCCGGTCCAGCCACCGCAGTATTTCTGGCTTCCGGCATATGCAGCCCTGGTAAGTACAAACGGACGTTTTCCACCATCATTTTTCGCAAGTCCCTCATATGTGGCTTTTGCCATAAAATGTCCGTAAATATTGTGAACCTTTTCATGTGCTCCATACTCAAACTGCACATCATCCGGCAGTGGTCCGTTGAAACTTGCAGGCTCATTCATATCATTCCATATGCCACTGATACCATGCTCGAGAAGTATCTTTGTCTTGTCTCCCCACCAGCTTCTGACGCTTTGCTTTGTGAAGTCCGGAAATACCGATGTTCCCGGCCAGACAGCATTTTCATATACACTGCCATCTGTATCATGTGCAAATGCATCCATCTCCATACCCTCTTTGTACATGAAATAGTCCTCATCCTTTTTCACACCCGGGTCAATGATGGATATGAGCTTTACACCCCTGTCAGCAAGCTTCTCTGAAAGTCCCTTTACATCAGGGAATTTCTTGTCATCAAAGGTGAATACCCTGTAGCCGTTCATGTAATCGATATCCATATGTATCACATCGCATGGGATATCAAGCTCGCGGAATTTGTCAGCTATATCAAGCACCTCATCCTGTGTGTAATAGCCCCAGCGGCTCTGATGGCTGCCGTATATCCATCTCTGATAAAGCGGTGTGGTGCCTGTCAGTGATGTATAAAGTCCTACCCCCTCTGCCATATCATTTCCCGGCATAAAATAGTAGTCCAATTCTCCCTTCTCATGCTCTACAAAATAGTAATCTGTGTTTTCAAAACCGAAATCAAAGGTTGTCTTGTAGGTATTATCCGCAAAAATTCCATAGCAATAATCATCGCCCAGCACGATAAAAAACGGTATGGATTTGTACAGCGATTTGAAGCTGTCCACATGTGGCGCAGGATCATCTGTATTCCAGTTTACGTATGAATATCCACGCTTGTTGAGGCATCCCGGCTTATCTCCCAGACCGTAAATAGCATCATCCTTTCCAAGCTTTTTGATGATGGTAACAGAGTCAGTTTTTTCTTCATCTTTTCCGACAGTATGTCCCTCAAGCTCTGCGATGGCAAGATCCTCATATGGATTTTTCTCACTCTTTTTGCGTGCTTTTTCATAATCTGAAAGCACAAGCTTCCCTTTGTAATAAATATCAAGCTTCTCGTTATCCTTCACATACACAGTAATATCCCTTGCGCTGATGACTGCTTTAACTGCTGCATCGCTTACACCGGCTTCTGCTGCGGTCCCCTTGGCATCAGACGTATCCTTGCAGGTCACATTCGGTGTGACGGCCTTCGGAATAAAGCCCTCCTCTATTGCAACACTTTCGATGCCGGGTTTCTGTGCAACATGCACTATGTTGTTTTCAAATATGGTAACAAACAGACTGCTGTTCTCGTAGATCAGCTCTGCTGTGTTGTCCTGTATTTTATAGCTTTTGTATGAATTCCTCATTGTGCCCCTCCATTTAAATAACTGTATTTTCGTATTGTTTCGTTATTACTATAGTACCATCAGCTGTTATGGTGGTCAATACACTACATTCAATCCAATAGTTTTCCTTCCCTATAAGACCACTCCAGATAATCAGGATTTTGATAGTACAGATCAGTGTTAAACTCTGATATTTTATCACTGATAAAAGAAGAAAAAATATTGATAAGTTCCTGCACTTCCTCTCCTTCTTTTGCACAATCCTCTATCATGATGCTATAAAGCTTCCCAATATCCAGAAAACTTGGAATCGAATATTTACAGTCTGATATTGTATCAAAACTGCCATTTTCTATTTTGTAGTAATCAATTACCTCATCACTCACCTGTTCTCTCTTTTTCTGTCATATACTACCTCGCTTCTGACATGGTATAATTCCATCTATTTTACCTCATGATCCTTATATTCATAAAAATCCGCTACACTATGCATATAGTATAATGAATTGATACATAAATTACAATTTTCCCTTTTTCCTCTGCGACAGCGGCGTCTCATTTTTCATATAAGTTCCCCACACTCATTCTCTCCCAATCATTCATATGACAAATAACCTCCATATATTGTTATACCTATTTTCTGAATTTATTGTACCATCTACTGCCATTTAGGCGCAACCCGTTCATTTGGCAAAATAAACCATTGCCAAATCCCAAATAATCTGCTATAGTACTACAGTATTTGATATCGATTACAACTTAACAAGACAGTTCGTGACCATCCTGTCTATAAACAAAACTAGGGATAATTTGCATATATTTGATAGCTGTCTGGGTTATCAATCTGCAAAGGGTACTTTATGTGGTCAAAACATTGAGTGCCCTTTTTTTATGCATATTTTGAATTTACAAATAGTGGATTCAGAATTTCTCATATATAAAATGTGGTCAAAAACATTGAAATGGAGAAAAGAAAATGAACGAATTTTTACTTATCGCAAGTCTCTTTGTGATCTACGGAACAGTGCTTCTTGCATACAGGATATTTGGGCTGCACGGCTTGTACTGCTTTACAGCAATAGCTACGATCACCGCCAATATTGAGGTCCTTATCATGGTAAATGCCTTTGGCATGGAGCAGACACTCGGTAACATCCTGTTTGCCTCAACATTTCTGGTTACAGATATAATCAGTGAGGTGGAAGGTAAAAAAGCATCACAAAAAGCCGTAAATATCGGAATATTTACATCAATATTTTTCATAATCGTATCGCAGACATGGATGCTTTATCAGCCTAGCGCAAGTGATTGGGCACAGCCGGCTATAAAGACAATATTCTCAAATACGCCTCGTCTGATGATCGTAAGTGTACTTGTATATGCGATCTGCCAGCGGTTTGACGTGTGGGCATATCACAAATGGTGGGCACTTACAACGAAGCATTTTAATGGTGACTCAAGAAAAGCTCTCTGGCTTAGGAACAACGGCTCCACACTTATATCACAGCTTCTTAACACATTGCTTTATACATTCGGAGCTTTCTGGGGCATGTACAAACCGGCTACACTTGTCAGCATTGCGCTTTCAAGCTATGTAATATTTATCGTGACAAGTCTGGCAGATACGCCATTCGTCTATCTTGCAAGGATGATACATGATAAAACAGATAAATAATTTTTATAAGCAGTCAGGACTCAATTCTCCTGACTGCGTTCTCTCTTGTTTTCATACATTCTCTCATCAGCCTCACCGATGATCTTCCTTATATCGGCATATCTGCCACAGGCATACCCGACAGAAGCGGAAATCGGGATTTTACTATCCTTTTGTATGGGCTCCATCAGCTTATTCCATCTATCAATAAAGCTAAGTGCTTCTTCCTTCGTTCCATCCGGTATGATCATGACAAACTCATCGCCACCATAACGATATGTTCTTACATTATCATTATCATTTGCCGCAACAAGTCTGATAGTTCCTGCAACCCTTGCTATAAGACTATCCCCCTGCCCGTGTCCGTATGTATCATTCACAAACTTAAGCTGATTTACATCCCAATATATGACTGCAACATTTCTGTCAGGCTCCTTTGGCTTTTCAAGGTCACTCAGAAGCTTATTTTTATTATAAAGCCCTGTCATATCATCCATTGCTGCCTCATGCTTTATACGATGAGCCTTTTCTATTGTTCTTCGGATCATTTTGTTAACACCATTGCTGACACAGTAAAATCCGGTTGCAATAAGTGACCGCGGAAAAACATAATACATAAAAAGAGTTACCAACGGATTTTTATTTACCTCATTCAGCAAAAACACTCCATCCTTTTGCAGATGTTTAAGAGATGTTGTAGTAATCAATGCCATATTTGCATCACATACTCCAAAATAATATCCCACATACGTACTAAATGCTATATTAAAAATTGAAAAAACGAATGCGAATATTGACAGTTTCCTTGATGAGTATACACCGGCAATCACGATCGGTAACATCACAACTATTACCATATGATATGTAAGTGTTGAGCTTGTTATCATCACCAAAAAACCTGCCTCTGAAATACACAGATACTTTGCGCATACATGATCAACCCCAAATATCAGCAGCGCTATAATAAACACGATCAAAAGAATGCAAGACAATAAATATCCTGTAGCAAAAATAGCTTTATCAACAATAAATACATCCAGGCAATTTAATATAAATACAAATGTATATAGCAGATGCCATACCAAAAGCATACGAAACACAAATATATTTTCTACAACATCTTTTTTCTCATATACGGGAGCATCATCCGTAATTTTAGAAAACAACAGCTTTAATGTTGACATTATCCTCATCCCTTTTCCTTATCTTGTCAAATCCTTAACCCATTTATACTTCTTAAAGTGGATAAGCGTCCATGGTATTTTTCCAACCTCATCCACGCATGTACATGCATACACTACAACAACCGGCCAGTTGAGGAAGTACGTTCCTGCAACAGCCAGCGGTATCGCAATTCCCCACATCGTAACAGCCAGACTATACATATCAAACATTGTATCTCCACCTGATCCGAATATACCATTTATTATGACCTCATTCATTGATCGTCCTATCATATATAAAGCAAGCACAACAAACATCTGCTTTAGATACACTCCCGCCTGCGGTGTAAGCTTTACAAAATATAAAATAACAGGTGCAGAAACCGCCATTAGAATAGTCATTATCACTCCGCACACAACCGATAGCTTTAAGAGCCGTATGCCATATGTTTTTCCACGTTTAAGATTTCCTGCGCCCAGCTCATTTCCGACCATTATACCGGCTGCACTCGATATTCCTGCACTGAGACAGCATATAATATCACGCACTACTGCAGCAACAGAGTTTGCTGCCGCTGCATCTGTTCCGAGATGTCCCATAAATGATGAGTATGATGTAAATCCAATTCCCCATACGAGACTCGCTCCAAGAATCGGTCCTGAGCATTTCATAAAATCCTTTGACAACTGCTTATTTCTTACAAAGAGCTCATGCACCTTCAACCTTATAAATCCTGGTCTGTATGAAAATATAACCGCAAGCAGCAATTCTACGATGCGGGCTATAAGTGTTGCTAGTGCTGCTCCTCGTACATTCATACTCCTGATCCCAAATGCCCCATAAATAAATATTGCATTGAGCAGAATATTTAAAACTACGGTTATCGAACTCACTGCAGCCGCTGATCCTGCATGCTCTGATATTTTCATCATAACTATATAACACTGTGAAAATCCTGTAAGAAGATATGAAAACGCAGCGATCCTAAGATAGCTTACTCCATAATCTATGAGCACCGGTTCATTTGTAAATATAAGCATCAGATATTTCGAAAAAAATGCACATGCCACAAAAAACAAAACAGAAACTATTCCACAGATTCTTATCGCCATACTGAAAATATCATCCAGTGTCTTAATATCTCTTTTGCCCCAGTACTGTGCGCCAAGAATAGCAAGTCCTGCGGTGGATGCGGACAGGAACATATTCTGGATAAACTGTATCTGTGTGGCGAGGGAAACAGCTGACATATAGTTCTGATCCAGTCCTCCAAGCATGAACGCATCTGCCACCGCCACAAGAGCAAGCATAAGGTTTTGCAGCATTATCGGAAACATGAGCATCCATAGCTTTTTGTAAAATATTTTATCGAATTCTCTTGTTTTCATCTGTGACCATACCTCTTAGATATATCCTAATCTTAATATTATATACTGACTTACTTCTGGTTTTCAAGCTTTAATCCTGAATATTATCAATAAAATCTGTTACATTACCTGCAGTAACTTTTTTATATGGCAGATAAATATATTTTTTGTTTTCAAACCCTATATTGTTCATGCCATATCCGGTAACAACTGCATATGCAAGCTGTGCCATTGTATATGCCTGCCCTTCCTTGTCATTATATACCGTGGCTGCAAGCTTTGACTGCCGTACTGCCTCAAGACCTTCATCAGTGCCATCTATACCAAAGAACACCGGATAATTTGAATCTGTTATGCCAAGCTTTTCGTATGCATCCATTGCCCCAAGTGCCATTGCATCGTTATTTGCAATAACAAGCTCTATACTGTTTTTATATTGTCCGATAAGCTGTGTCATCCGGTTCTGCGCCTGGGCACGATTCCAGTTTGCAGTCTGGTAGCTCAGCTTTTCAAGCTCAACACCATTTTCTTTCATACTCTCTGCAACACTTTCAGTCCTTATTATGGCATCCTGATGTCCGAGCTCTCCTTCCAGTATAACATATTGTATTTTACCATCACTATTTTTATCTACAGATGGATTTTCTTTTATATAATCTGCAGCAAGCTCTCCCTGCATCTGCCCTGACTGTTTTGCTTCTGCCCCGACATAGTAAAGCTTATTCCACTGCATCAGATCCTCCTCTACCGGCTCTCTGTTAAAAAATATGATTGGCACATCATTTTCCCGGGCAGTATCTATTATTTCAGACGGATCTGTCCGGTCTGCCAGATTGACACACAAAATATCACAGCCATTGTTGATCATTTCCTGCACCTGGTCATCCTGTGTTCTCTGGGAATTGGCAGCATCCATGATAGTAAGGCTGATGCCGTATCCCTTAGCTTCAAGATGGCTGCATTCATCCTTAAAAGCTTCCATAAGCTCTCCCAGAAATGTATCCTTCTGGTCATAACATGCCACCCCTATATATATCTGTTTATCTTCCTTTTCCTCCGTGCTGCCGTATGACGTCCAAAGCATGACTGCTAAAAAAGCAATGAGTACTGCTGCATCTTTTATTTTTTTTAAATTCATCGGCATATCTCCTACTGGCTTATCGTAAATAACAGGTTCTTGTTCTCGTCTGAAAAAAGGTTTTCTCTTGTAAGTACTGTATATGAAATCTCCTGATCTTTCATGACATACAAATTTTTACGGAGAGCATCCACCAGGGTATTCACACTTTTGTAACCTGCTTCGAATTCATCCGGCACAATAAGGCACTCCATCCATCTCGCATCAAGATAGTATATTGCTTCGGTTGAATTTCCTATCCCATATATAAGCGCTCCATATAGTTCATTATCACAGGCTGCCTGCCCTGCCTCGACCACACTTTCGTTATCAAGCGCCATTATTATATCTACCTTTCGCTGTGTCTGCAGATTTACGATCTCATCAGATTCAGAATTCTTTGAAACAGACCACAATATCTGCGCTCCGCTTCCTTCAAGTGTATCGCATATTCCCTGACGCCTTTGCTCCTTTGCCTTCGAATAAGCATATTGAGAGTAAATACCTATCGTTTTACCTTCCAGACTGCCATTATTATTCTCCAGCAGTTTGTTGGCCAGTGCAGCACCCATACCATATTGATCCGGTTCTGTCGTTGTAAAAATATTCTCCGACTCATCAGTTATAGTATCTCCGACTATCATAACCGGAACCCTTTTTTTAATCTGATCAAGCTATACATGCTTTGTGTTATCCACAACAGGTTTTACTACTACTGCATCCGCCCCATTTTTTATTTCCTGGTTTATGACATCTATCTCATCATTTACAGTTTCCATGTTATCCTTACTTATTATGACAATATCTACATCATACTCCTGCGCTGCCATCTTAAGTCCATACTTGAAAGCTGACCACTGGCTTTCATCCACATCCGGCACAATAACTGCTATTTTTTGCTGTCCCGGACCGCTTTTATTATAAACAACATAGATCAGTGAAATTATAAGCAGTATCCCTAATACTATCTCAGTTATTATAAATGATCTTTTTCCATTATTCATTGTGCTTCCTCCGGCATACTGCGTTCCTCAAAGTGTTTTCTGTTTTCTTCTGTATATTCTATAGCCGGTATATTTATATAAACTGTTGTTCCCTCATCAAGCTCACTTTCTATGTAAAGTCCGTACTGTCCACCAAATAATATTTTTATCCGGTTATTGACATTTACAAGTCCGACTCCGGAACCTCTTTTCCTGATCCGGTTTGTATCCTTGAGCAAAAATCCTATCTCGTCATCAGGTATTCCCATTCCATTATCCGATACTGACAAAATAATTCTATCATCAACCTTTTTGCCACATACATTTATTATCCCACAGCCATCCATCTCACGTATTCCATAATTTATTGCATTTTCGAGGATTGGCTGCAGCACGAGCTTTACGACACAATGATCAAGTATCTCAGGGTCAATGTCAAAAACAACCTCAAACTTATTCTTGTAACGTATCTTTTGTATATTCATATAACTTTGAGCATGCTGCAATTCATCCCGTATACTGATTATAGTATGCCCCTTTGACAGACTTATCCGAAAAAGCTTCGCAAGCTGCGTTATCATGAATGCCGCCTCTTCATTTTTCTCGCCTTCTATCATCCATGTTATCGAATCCAGTGTGTTATATAAGAAATGCGGATTGATCTGGCTTTGCAATACATCAAGCTCACTTTTCCTTCTCTCATTCTGCTCCCACACAACCCTTTTCATAAGCGAAAGATTCTGTTTATATGATTCCTGTATAGACTTACCAAGATGCCTTATCTCCTCTGATCCGCCTATGTATATATGAGGTTCCTTTCCCTCTTCATATTTGTTCACAGAGTTGTTCAGCTTCATGATAGGACTGGAAATACGGACAGATACAACCTGGTTGATAAGCTCAAGCATCATCACCATCAGTAATGAAACTACAAGCACAAACTGCTTTATATCCGCCATCCTTGTTGTAAAAATGGAATACGGCATAACCCCAACCAGTTTCCAGCCTGTATAGCTTATAGAATTGACAATGACTTTTCTGTGCACGCCTTCCATATACTCATCATATATCTTTTCATCTGATGCTGCTGCTTTTACACTGCTTTCACTTTGCATTCCGTTATCCAGCTGTACCTGATGAGGATGATAGATGATATTGCCATTACCATCACACAAATAGTAATACTGCCCATTTCCTGATGCGTTTATTTGTTCCATCATCCTTGATATGCCTGAATAATCCATGTCAACAAGTAAAACACCGGTCTGACTTTCTGTGCCATTTGTAAGCTCAACAACACGACTGGCAGAGAGCACCCAGTAATATCTATAAGTTCCATCATCAAACAGATTCTGCACATGCGGTGTCGAAAAATGTATATTCTCCATCCTGTTCATTGCCTGTATGAACCATTCCTGCTTTGTGACGTCCGGTTCCTCCTTTTGAGTTGCAACCGGCTCTGCCGCCATAAGGCTGCCATACTTATTATAAACAGCGATGCTTCTAAGTTTATCCTTATTCGCCTCATATAAAAGATTCATACCCTTATGTATTTCATCTATATTTCCAGACAAGTCATTTTCCTTTATCACATAATAATATGCAGCGTCAGATATCTGCCGCATGTTTATCAGGTAATTCTCTACACTCTCGGCAGTCTGTTCCATAAGCTTTTGATTGTTTTCAATTATATTTTCTTCTGATATATCCGAAAATCTCCAATACATCATAATACCCATACTAAGTATTATAAGTGCTGATATTATTGAAAACGCTATCATTATCGTAGTCTGTATATTTCCCGGTTTATAATTAATTTTCCGCATATTCTGTCCTATACTTAGATGGTGACACCCCATAGCTTCTCTTAAACACATAGCTGAAATAATTTGGATCTGAATATCCAACACTCTTTGCTATCATATAACTTTTCTCGCCGGTCTCAACAAGCATCCTCGCTGCCTTTTCCATACGGTAATCTGTCAGATATCCTACAAAAGATTTTCCGGTTTCCTTTTTAAACATACTGGAAAAATAAGAGTTTGACACTCCCAGCTGACGGCATATATCATCCAGTCCAAGCTCTTCCTTCTGATAATTCTGCTGCACATACTCTTTTGCCTGGTCTATAAGGGATTTCTTTGAATGATATCTGGCATCTGCCATATCGCTATGCAGCATCAGTGCTGTCTTTAGCAGCCATTTTTCAAGAACATTTGGTTCAAAATTGCTTATCTCATTATATAGTGCACTCGTTCCACCTGATATTTTTGCAATATCCAGTTCATTATTTGTCATGAAATGATATAACTCACTTATCAGTTCCATAACGGCAATATGATATTTTTCCAGAGAGTCAAATGACATAAATTTCTGTTTCATATAATTGCCAACTGCTTTTTCAATGTCGCTTTCGTTTCCCAGACATATCATCTTAAAGATATTCAGGAGCCCGCTGCCATCATTTGTATCCATCATGATCTTTCGCTGAGGTACGATCTCATGCAGATTTATTGCTTTATTGCTGCCATATAACACTCTGTATGATGCAGCTTCTTTTGCTGTCTGATATGATTTTGCAAGCTCTGATACATGGTCACACACCTGCCCTATACCTACAGTAACCTTTGCTCCCATAACATGATCTATATATTTGCAGAAGCGGTCACATTCATCTGTAAGCTCAGAAATCTCATCTTCACTTTTTAACTGTGTTATCATTACAGTTTCCCCAAGATAAGTAAATCTTTTTGCTCTCCAGCGTTTTTGGAGTTCTTCGCCAGCCTGTCGGTCCACTGATATAGTGAGCAGACGTATATCCATCCCCGCCGGCACCTGACTTGCAGATGTATGTACGACTATACAGCAATATAATGCTCCGTCAAATCGTATCTGATAATCTGTCATGTATCTATACAGCTCTTCCTCCGGTATGCGGCCCTCAATAAGTGTAGAATAAAAGTTAGCCTGCAAAAGCGGAAGGGATTCATCATAATATTTTCTCAGAAGATCAGCATTTCTTTTTTCATTTCTCTCCTGATCCAGCTTCTGCCGGAGATTTTCAAATACCTTTGTTATCTCTGCCAGATTAAGAGGCTTTAATATGTACTCCTCTATCTCGAGATGCACTGCCTCCTTTGCATACTCAAAATCATCAAAGCCAGTGAACAGCAATATCTTGGTCGCCGGATATCTTTCTTTTATATGTCCACACAGCTTAAGTCCGTCCATATATGGCATTTTTATATCAGTCATAACAACATCCGGCTGCACCTCCTCAAGCATTTCCAGCGCCTTATATCCGTTGTTGGCATGACCTATAACAGAAAACCCCAGTTCCTCCCATTTCACTTTACGTGCAATAACCTCTATTACTTCCTCCTCATCATCGACAAGCAATAATGTATACATAGCTTTACCTTCCCTTGTTTTGTCTATTTATTATATCAGTTTCCTTCTTTAAAGTAAAATCCCCATTAATGTCATGACACTATTTTTGAACCCGTTTCCGGTCACACTGTCAGGTGTGACCAGCAACAACAATTAAAGCAGAGGTGCCCACTACACATTACATGTGTCATATGGGCATCTCCGCCTTATCATTTTAGGAGAGGAAAATAGTTACCTTATTATTGTAATTTTATTTTTTCTGTACGTATTTCAGACAATCAAGTGTTACTGCTACAAGAATGATAATTCCTGAGAATACGAACTGGAGGTTTGTATCGATTCCGAGGATCGTAAGGGAATATGTAAGAGCTGTAAAAATACATACACCTGTTACTACGCCTGAGATCTTACCAATACCACCTGTAAATGATACACCACCTACTACGCAGGCTGCGATGGCATCCATATCCCAGCCCTGTCCATAAGCTGCTGATCCTGAACCTACCATTCGTGCACACTCAAGCCATGAACCAAATCCGTAAAGAACACCTGCCATAATAAAAGCTCCAAGAGTTACTGCGAATACTGAAATACCTGAAACTGCTGCTGCCTCCGGATTTCCTCCGACTGCATACAAATTCTTACCAAATGTTGTTTTATTCCAGATAAACCATACAATTGCTATTGCTGCTACAGCCCATATTATGATCGTTGGGAAACCATTGACTTTCGGAATGATCATATTCGGGATCGTCGGTTCAATCGCTCCGAACGAAACACCCTTTGTAGCATATGTAACGATACCGAATATAACAAGCATGTTTGCCATAGTTGAGATAAACGGATGCATCTTAAATTTAGCAGTGAAAAATCCGGCTATACTTGTAAACAAGGTGCAAAGCAATATACATGCAATAAGAGCGATCACAACTCTTGCTCCGACAGGAACCTTTGTAAAATCAAATATATGCCCAAACACTGCACCTGTATTTACACCCTGATGCATGATAATGGTTGCGGTTGTCATACCCATACCAACCATTCGTCCTACAGAAAGATCTGTTCCGGTAAGGAGTATAAGCCCTGCTACTCCAAGCGCCAGGAACATCCTAGGTGATGCCTGCTGCAGTATATTCAATATATTATTGTATGTAAGAAGCGGTGTTCCCTTCTTTATAGGTGTAATGATACAAAGAGCGATGAATATAAGTATTATCGCAATGTAGAGTCCATTCTGTAGCAGGAATGTTCTTTTGTTAAATGTATATTTGTAATTCTCCCATTTCTGTGCTCTTGACTCCATAAAAGTAAACTTTGACAATCTGAGCATATCTATCAGATGATATTTATAGCTATATGCCTCATGTTTTCTGTCTTTGATCCTCTGGTACTCTTTTTCAAGCTCCAGTTTTTCATTGGACACACGGTTTTTATGCACATAGTTTTCTTCCTTGATCTCAGTCTTGTCTGAGGTTCCTGCAAGAACTTCTTTATGCTTTTTGTCAAGCTCTGCCATTCTTTTTTTATGATTTTCCAGAGCCTGCGCTTTTTCAGCCGCACAGCTTTGCTTTACGGCATTATAGTATTTTAACTCAAAATTATTTTTGATATATGTTTCTGCCTCAGATATAAGCCCTGCAATCTTGTCTTTATTCTGTGCTTCAACCCTTTTGGCTTTTTCAAGCTCCTTTTGGTAAGCTGATATTTCTGATTCTTTTTCACCTTTTGAAAGAGTTTTATCCCTTTTTACCATCTCGATCAGAGACTGGTACTCTACAACCTTTGTAGTTCCATTTTCTCTTAACTTGTCGATTTCTTTCTGTATATTTCCCACATATTCATCGATTGGCTGCCGCAGTTTTTTCTCCTGTTCAGCCGTTAATATTTTACTATTAGCCATATCCGTTCTTCTCCCTTATAGATATTTAGCACTGAGTCTTAACAGTTCTTCCTGATTTGTCTCTTTTGTATTTACAATTCCTGACAGCCGTCCGTTAGACATGACTCCTATCCTGTTTGTAATACCAAGGATTTCCGGCATCTCAGAAGATACAACTATGATGGTCTTGCCCTGTTTTGCCATTTTTATTATCAGATCATAAATCTCATATTTGGCTCCAACATCTATACCTCTTGTAGGCTCATCCATCATAAATACCTGTGGTCCTCTTTCAAGCCATTTTCCGAAAATGACCTTCTGCTGGTTTCCTCCTGAGAGACTTGAGATCATGTCATTTGGCCCCATACATTTTGTATGCATGATCTTGATTTCATCCGAAGTTGCCTTTACCATCTTAGGATCTGACAAAGCCACACCCTTTTTATATGCATTAAGATTCGCAATCGTCGTGTTAAATGTCAGATCTCCTTTAAGGAAAAGTCCATTTGCTTTTCTTTCCTCAGTAATAAGTGCAAATCCATAGTCCATAGCTTCCTTTGCGCATGTAAAGTTCATAAGCTTATGATTAAAATACACTCGTCCTGCAGCTCTTGTCCTGATTCCAAATATCGTCTCCAGAAGTTCTGTACGACCTGCCCCGACAAGTCCATAAAGTCCGAATATCTCCCCCTCACGTACATCAAATGTAACATCCTGAAGATAAGGCTCGTACTTTGTGGAAAGATGCTGAATTGACAGGATCACATCCTTTGGCTGGTTATCAACCGGCGGAAATCTGTTTTCGAGCACACGACCTACCATTGCGGTAATCAGTTCATTCATGTTTGTTTCTTTTGTGCTTTTTGTCATGACCAGATTTCCATCACGAAGTACGGAAATATCATCACATATCTCAAATATTTCATCCATTTTATGTGAAATGTATATAAGTGATATTCCCTGATCACGAAGCATCCTCATCATCTCAAAAAGTTTTGCAACTTCCTGTACTGTAAGCGATGATGTAGGTTCATCTAATACTATGACTTTTGAATTGTATGATATTGCTTTTGCAATTTCACACATCTGACGCTGTGATACTGACATATTTTTCATCGGTTGGTCGAGATTAACTGTCATTCCCAGCTTTCTAAATAATTCAGAGGCTTCTTTTTTCATCCGGCCCTCATCTATCATTCCAAGTGCATTAACCGGATATCTTCCAAGGAACAGATTATCAACAACATTCCTCTCCAGACATTGGTTTAACTCCTGATGCACCATTGCAATTCCATTTTCCAGTGCATCCTTTGGTCCGGAAAAGCTTACTTCTTTTCCGTCCAGATATATCGTCCCCTCATCCTTCTGGTATGTACCAAAAAGACATTTCATCATTGTCGACTTACCGGCGCCATTTTCACCCATCAACCCCATTACAGTGCCTTTTCTTACATCAAGATTTATGTGATCGAGAACCCTGTTTCGGCCAAATGACTTACTCATGCCGCGAATCGATAAGATAATATCCTTACTCTTACCCTCCATACTTCCTGCTCCTATACTTTTATTTGCCGGGAAAGGATCTCTCCCTTCCCGGTTTTATGTTTTACGCATATATGCCATCGTTACTTTTGTTACCGCAGCACCTTTTAGTGTAAACAGTAACTTCCTTTTACTGATTTAAAAGAGCTGTGTAAGAAGCTGCATTATCTGTTTTAACCATATTGATCGCAAATGCATCATACTGACCAGGATTTCCAAGTCTGTTTGTGATGTTAGACTCCGTCTGTCCATCTCCACCGATGTACTCTACATCAAGGTTTAAGATATCATCATAATTCTGTAAAAGCGGCTGGTATGTAGAGCTTAAGAAGTTATCTGAAGCATTGTAAATATTAAGCCATACTTTTTTTGTCGGATGTGCAGATGAATCAAGCTGGTTTGAAACAGGCGCCCATACTACTGTAGAATCTGTAAAATCCTTATAGTTGTCAGCTGTAACTGCTACATTAAGTGCGTAGTATGATCTTTCATCCTCTTTGTATACATATACATCTTCACTTAATACGTTTCCTGCATCATCTGCAGTTCCGATACCTGTATCAACATCAACTCCGTCAAGAGCATTTCTTAAAACACGGAGTGTAAGGTATGCCTGTACATCTGCATGCTGGCTGATCGTTCCACCATAGCCCTCTGCAATAGCTGCTACCGCATCGCTGTTGGCATCGTATCCGAATGTAGGAACCTTGTTGTCCTTTGACCATGCATTAAACATTGACATTCCCATTCCATCATTGTTAGAAACAACTACATCGATTGCATCTCCAAATGATGATGACCATGTTCCGATCGCATTTCCGGCTGTAGCTGCATCCCATGTTGCTCCGGCTGAGTTCTTCATCTCCTGTGAAGCAAGCTCTCTGATCGTGTATTCTTTACCATTTACCTCGAGCTTTCCATCCTGAACCTCTGCTACTTTACCGTCTGTATTAGTTCCTGCCGGTGTACTATCAATTTCACCGCCTTTATCAACACCTGTTCCTAAAGCCTTGCGGACACCTCTCGTTCTTGCGATAGAATCATTATGTCCGATGTCTCCGATTGCAAGTACATATCCGATAACTCCATCCCCATTTCTGTCGATCTTATCGATGTTTTTCTCGATATAATCCTTTACCATTTCTCCCTGAAGCTCAGCACCCTGATTAGCATCAAATCCTACATAATAAGTATCTTTGTTGAAATTGAGTGCCGTCGTATCAAGCTCTCCTGTTGAACTGTTTGATGGCTGACGGTTAAACCATACAAGTGGTTTGTCCTTGTTTGCTACATCAGATGCAGATGTAGTACTTCCACCATTTCCTCCTGTCTGTGTTCCCCCGCCTGATCCTCCGTCAGATCCACATGCAGCTGTTGAAAGTGCAAGAGCCGCCATCATCATAATCGCAACAATTTTTTTCTTCATATAGTTTTGTCCCCCTTTGTTTTGTTTGTAAGCTTAGTATACGGGATTAAAAATTTTTAAACCATAGAATATTTTTGGGTGAACATTAAAAATTTTATGTTTTTTCGTCATGTGGACGAAAATTTTCTATGTTTGCGATATTTTATTCGTTATTTTACTTATCAAAAAATTATTCATATTCACCATCGATGGCAAATGCATGATTCATAGGACCGCTTCCTTTTCCAAGATCAAGCATGGCTTCAAGTGCGCCTGAAATATAATTTTTTGCATGCCTTACAGCTGTTTCGAGATCTCTTCCTTTTGCCAGATTTGATGCTATAGCAGAAGAAAGTGTACAGCCTGTTCCGTGTGTGTTTGGATTATCGATTCGTTTTCCATAAAACCACACAGGCTCTTTCTCTTTCTGAAAAAGCAGATCATTCGCATCATTTAACTGATGTCCACCTTTTAAAAGCACTGCGCAGCCCAATGTATCACAGATTATCTCTGCTGCTTTTTCCATATCAGCTTCTGTTTTTATGTCCATCCCTGAAAGCACCTCTGCCTCCGGAATATTTGGTGTGATAATTGTCGCAAGCGGCATTAATCTGTTTTTTAATGTGCTTATTGCATCCTCACTTATAAGTCTTGCTCCACTCGTTGCTATCATTACAGGATCTACAACTATATTATTTGCATTATATTCTGTAAGTTTATCCGCAATAGTTTCGATAAGCCCGCTTGAAGAAACCATTCCTGTTTTTACTGCATCAGGGTAAATATCTGTAAAGATACTGTCGAGCTGCTCCGCTAAAAACTTCGGAGTCACCTCCATGATATCTGTTACCCCTGTCGTATTCTGTGCTGTCAGCGCAGTGATCGCACTCATTGCATATACGCTGTTTGCTGTCATAGTCTTTATATCTGCCTGAATGCCAGCTCCTCCGCTTGAATCACTTCCTGCAATCGTTAATGCTTTGTACATATAAATCTCCTTTTCCTGTTTATAATTATTTTTCTAAATCTGATTTGATGTTAATATACTTTAAAATTATTTTTCATGAATCTGCATGTCGTATCGTTTATTATCAATCTGCTCCGGCATCATAAAGGCTTATCGACCTGTCCATATATTCAGCAATTGCCATTTGCAGCTCCTGGTAATCATTCGCATACAGGCTTTCAGCTATCCTGTTTGCAGTAGTTCTTGTGATTGCGCCAATCTGTAATAAATGTGATAGTATCTCACTTTTGTACACTGCTGCAATCTCTTTGTTTGGAATGGAAACCTCGCACAGATATGAACCATCACCTTGTAGCTCTTTCTTTGTTGTCTTGAGATATCCAGCCACCAAAAGCAAATTGTATATATTTCCACATTTCCATATCTTTTTGTCAGTAAAATACTTGCTTGTATCCTCGTCAGACAACTCAAAAATACACGAAACATATCCATATTCAAAGTCTTGTCGAATCTCCTCGGTCTGGTAAACAACGATACCAGAGGTTTTTTATCCAGAAAATATCAATCTATTTTGATATATTGCGGATGTTTTAGATTAGTCGCTATTCTGGTTTTCTATAAAATATACTCCATCTGGCATTCCTTTGTCTTAAGCCCCATCTTCTCATAAAATTTCTCAGCAGATGTGTTTCCGCTCCATACATTGAGCGTGACCTCGTAGCAGCCAAGATGCTTTGCCTCATTCTTTACATATTCAAAAAGCCGCTCTCCGATATGCGCTCCTCTGGTCTTTGCATCTACACACAGATCATCTATGAAAAGTGATGTAAACGGCACCATGTTGTTGGAAAACGGCTGCTGTCTTATCTGGCAGAATGCATATCCCATGCAGATATCATCATCACCTGCCGCAACATATATCGGCTTTGTATCGTCCTTTATCATTTCTGCAAGCTCTTCATTTGTATATTTTGTCGTCCCCGGAATAAAAATATCCGGTCTGATATCGGCATGGATCTGAAGCACCTGCTCTAACAATTCTATAAGTCTTGGTATGTCTTTTTCCTGTGCTCTTCTAATATTCATTTTTGAGAATCACGCTTTCTATTGTGGTTAATGTATAGTAAATCTCTTTGATGTTAAATATTGTTATAATTATTATATTATGTACATTGTAATGCAAAAAATCTGAAAAAAACAATATTTTGTATTTCAAAATAAATCCAACATATTATCGAGATAAATGTGCTCTCTGACATGTATCTGATACTGTGGTTTCGTCATATAATAAAGCAGAAATTCAAGTATCATGGCACTTCCAAGCCCTCTGCCCTCTATTTTAAAATTGCTAAAGCCCATCGGCAGGTAAGTGTTCTTTATATCGTCTATTCCGATAAATCCCGGATTTTCCATCGCCTTTGAAAATAGATATCCCTGGCCCGAATCAGGTGCCACGCAGTAATGCTCCGGGCAATCCTCGCCCAGATTTTTGCGGCTAACCGTCTCGTAGCATTTCTTCCTGTCCGAGCAGCCAAACCAGCAGCACTCATTGCACAAAAATTCTACTTTTTCCTTTTGATGCTGTGATAATGCTTTAAGTTTATCAAATGATTTGTTCAGCCTGAAATCCGGTACTACATAGCGGAAATCCTCTCTGTTTAGCTCATTTTCAAATTCACAGAAATCCGTCAGAACCTTAGTGGTTGAGGACACAAAATAAAAGTCAGGATAGTTTTCTTTTATGTAATCAAGCAGAATATCTGAGTAGATGATTATGCCGTTTCTACATTCTTTTATGCTCTTGTTTATCCCACTCATATCATTATCGTTGTCTATGTGACATTCTATATCCTTATCGTTTCCAAAACTCTTGCCTCGCTCATTATCTCTACCTATATCAAATATCCTGCACAGTTCGTTACATTTTTTGTCAGGAAGATGCTCCTTAGTAAGCAATGAATTGCTAAAGGTAAGTCTCGCGGATATCCCATATTCCTGCATCAGCTTAAGCACCTCTTTCGGATCGCGCTCTCCAAAACCGGTACGACCTCCGCCCCATATGCAGTCTGCAGGTGCTCCATATATTGAGCCTATATCGCACCAGTCATAGAAATATTCCCGGTGCTTGCGGTATAGTGGGAGAAATTCTTTGTATAATTCATAAAATTCAAATAATCCCGGTAAGTGATAGTGTGCTTTCATTCTGACTCCTTATTTTAATCTGTACCAGACTCTCAACAGACTCTAGTATACTTCTCCCAAATGTAAGTGTAAATGGATTTTGCATATCGGTCTCCCATTTTTACTGTTGTTTACTGTTTTGAATCTGTTTTACTGTCTTTTACTGTTGTTTACTGTTTTAATTTTATTTTACTGTTGTTTACTGTTTATGTCAAAATTACAAGTTTATGCTAATTTGCATTTTTGTAGTAACCGGTTGCTGTTATAAAATAGTTACTGGTCACACTGTTAGGCGTGACCAGTAACATAAAATAAACCCCGGAGCGTATTGTAGGCTTTTATAGCATATCAATATCACGCTCCGGGGTTTCTATTTACACCTGATTTAGTTTAAGAAATTCTGTATGATAACTTCCTCTGCCTCTTCCTCTGTAAGTCCGAGTGTACGGAGCTTGAGAAGCTGCTCGTCGTTTATCCTGCCGATCGCAGCCTCATGGATGATAGCTGCATCGATATTTTTTGCCCTGATTTCAGGAATTGAACCGACCTCTGCATGATCCATGATGATAGAATCACACTGGATATGAGCCTGGCATTTGCTGTTGCCGATGGCATTCGGATGGAAGGTCTGGACTGAGTTTCCTTTTCCTACGGATCTGGAAACAATCTGTGCAGAGCTGTCCTCTCCGTTTAACTGCACCTCGATGTTTGACTCCGCCTTCTGCTCTCCATCTGTCATGAGACGCTCTGTGACATAGAGCTTTGCGTCCTTTCCAAGCTCCACATTGGTCTCACGGACTGTAGAATCAACACCCTTTATCTGTGCTGTATCGAGAGTGAAAACAGAATTCTCACCCACAAATATATTTGTTACAGGGTTAAGCACTCTCGCACCTGTTCCGTTTCCCTCGCCGTAGTGCTTTTCCTCATAACGTACATTCGCGTTTTTACCTACATGGAAAGTGTGTATTCCATCATGTCTGCTCTCATTGCAGCCGCTATTGTGGATTCCACAGCCTGCAACTATCCTTACATCTGCGCCATCCTCCACATAGAAATCGTTGTATACAAGGTCTGTCATGCCTGATTTACTGAGTACTACAGGGATATAGACAGCCTCTCCATCCGTTTTTCCATCAATATAAATATCAATGCCGGGCTTGTCCGTCTTTTTCTTTATCTTGATATGCTCACTGTCTCCGTGGCAGATCGATGTGCCGTTTTCACGCAGATTAAATGCACCGGTCTGACTGAATTTATTATCATTTATGACGTCAAGTACGCCCTCTGTTACGTTGTCAAGCTTTACCATATTATGATCTTCCCTCCAGTCTCTCTACACATTTGTGACATTTCTGTACACCATTGAGATAAGGCAGCACCTCGTCCTTTGTACCGATTTTCTTGATTTCTCCGCCATCAATTATCATGATGCGGTCTGCCATATTGATGATTTTCTCCTGATGCGAAATCACTATGAGGCTCTGCTTTTTCTCAGTATGGATTTCCTCGAATTTCTGTATGAGCATTGAAAAGCTCCACAGATCGATTCCAGCCTCCGGCTCATCAAATATACAAAGCGAATGCTCCTTTGCAAGCACTGATGCGATCTCAATACGCTTCATCTCTCCACCTGAGAGTGTGCCATCTATCTGACGGTAAATGTAATCCTTTGCACAAAGTCCTACTGCGGTAAGAAGGTCGCAGCACTCCTTGTCAGAAAGCTCCTCCTTTGCTGCGAGCTTAAGCAGCTTCATGACTGTCATTCCCTTAAATCTCGGTGGCTGTTGGAATGCAAAACCTATTCCCGCATTTGCCCTGTGATTGATGTCAAGCTCTGTGATATCCTGCCCATCAAGTATGATCTTTCCACTATCCGGTGTCTGGATGCCTATCAATGTCTTTGCCAGAGTGGATTTTCCGCCTCCGTTTGGTCCGGTGATGACAAGCATTTCTCCGTCATCCACCTGAAATGATATATTATTCAGAAGGCATTTCTTTCCGCCCTCATCATCTACATTAAGAGTTAAATTTTCCGCTTTAAGCACAATTTTCACCTCGTTTTTTATTTATGATACAGCTTCAAAATATGTTTTCTGCTGTTCCATCTGTTTTTCCATGCCATTATAACATAATAGTAAACGTTTACATAGCATAAAAGCCCTGGTATTCACTAAAATACATAGTGGTCCGAATGACAATTAATGATTTCCCGCACAGCCGTGCTTGTCCTCACCACAATGATGTTCTTCGCACGAATGACCATCCTCATGATCATGATGTGTACAATGAACGTCAGGATTGTATGCAAGATTGCCTTCAATGTATGCTTTTACAGCCTCATCCGCATCACCTGATACACCACCAAAAAGCTTGATTCCTGCCGCAGCAAGTGCTGCCTGTGCACCTCCGCCGATTCCTCCACAGATAAGTACATCAATATCTGCTGTGTTTAAGAAACCTGCAAGTGCTCCATGCCCCTGTCCGTTTGTATCTACGACCTGTGTGTTTACTATTTTATTATCTTCGATATCGTACACTTTAAACTGCTCTGTATGTCCAAAATGCTGGAAAATCTGTCCGTTTTCGTATGTTACTGCTAATTTCATTTTATCTTATCTCCTTATTTTAAATACAATTTATAATTATCCTTCTCCTTTGGCATTCCCTCGATATATAAGACGTCTTTGTATTTGTCCTTTAAATATTCGATCATCTGTCCGGCAATGCCCTAACCCTGATAGTCTGGATGCACAAGCACATAATGTATCTGCGCAAGCATTTCCTTTGTTCCACCTTCGAAATCATATTCTTTTATTTCATATACAATAATATTTGTCTTACATTGTCTTACTTTATCTAACAGATTTCTTCAAACCACTCTATCTGTGATAGTCACATTTCTGGCACTGTTTCATCTCATTTTCCACATCTTCTTTGTAAAAAATATCTGACCACTGACAGATACTTTGCAATATCGGAACAACCGAAGTTCCTTTTTCCGTAAGCGAATACTCTACTCTCGGTGGTATCTCATCATACGATTTCCTGTCAACTATTCCATCCGCTATAAGATCCTTAAGCGTTGCTGCAAGAACTGCATCTGTGATATTGTACAGCTCCTTGCGGATCTCACTGTAACGGAGTTTACTGTTTGCAGAAAGCACGCATATTATACGTGATTTCCATTTGCCGCCAAATACCGCAAGACCATATTCAAGAGGACATCGGATATCTTCATCTAATTTTTTTTGTATTTTGCCATAAAAAATCACCTTCAAGTTATTGTCTTTGTTTAATTATAACTTGAAGGCAGACTTTTTTGAAGTAACTATGAAATTTATTAGTAAGTTTTAGATTAAATTATGTTACTGTTCGCACCTGACAGTGCGACCAGCAACGATTACAGCCCATTTAAAATGCCTCTACGAAGCAAAGGGCTGTAATCACTCAATAATTAACACTATGGCGCATAGCTTGACAGTGTTGCTGATGTATCAGGTGTTTTTGTTTCCGTTATCAGATGCCGCTGTATCGCCACAACCAGCCAGCAAAGATAATGTCAATGCACTTGTCAGAAACAGGTTCAAAAATTTCTTTTTTAATCCTGTAATCCCTTTTTTTGCATATTGTTCTTTAAGATTTTTATATGTATTTAACCAAGTGATATCTCCTATATTCATAAATCGAAAACTATCAATATTTTCATTCATCCATATCTGCTTGACCCCTATATATTTAGAAAATTCATCTTTACTTCTATTTCGTCTAGTTTTCTATACATTGTTAGAACTTCTGCTATTGCATTATATACATTATATGTGGTGTATATATCTCCTTACCTCTAATCATATAATAATCTACTATATGCACATAACCTGACAATAATCTGCCTAATGTCCAAACAGTAATAATTTAGTTACAGTATACATTATTTGACAGAGTTATCGATATTTTTTCCCTTATAAAATTCGACCTGTTATTTGAAACAGCTCATTATTCTGCCTTCCAGAAAACCAATGAAAAATTTTATCATTTACGCCATTATTTTCTGCCGTAGATAATTCCCATTCCGCTTATCATCCATGGTGCGCTCACATAGCCCGGTATGAAATCCAGCTTCTTTTCGAGGTTTCCTATGTAATGGATTTCAGAAATTCCATCTGCCTTTAGTGACTCTACAAATTCATCCATATTTCCGTACAACGCTTTCTGTGAAAACATATCCTGAAATGAAAATGCGCCGCCCTTTTTTACCACACGGAGTGCCTCTCTTACAACATCTCTTTTATCTTTTGCTGAATGTACCTCGTGGAACACAAAATTGCTTACTGCCGCATCAAATGTCTCATCCGCATAATCCAGTTTCGCAGCATCTCCCTTTTGGAAAGTGATATGGCCGGAAACGCCCTCCAGCTTTGCATTTCTCTCGCACTGCTCCTTGGCATAATTCCACTGTGCTCCCCAGTAGTCCATTGCTGTGATCTTTGCCTTCGGAAATGCCTTTGCACATCTTATGGTAAGTGCTGCCGCACCACAACCGATATCGAGCAGTTGTCCGTTTCCGTCCCACTCAAGATGCTCCACCAGATGTTTATGCACTCCAGCCATCATGTTACCCTTTCCAAATGCAAACTTTTCATGACAGACAAACATATACACAGCCATAGCAAGCGTCAGTACACAAATCACTGCGCAGATCACTGCTGCCACAGGCACTTTCACGCACACACCACATATAACCGCTGCCACAAGAAAAACTGCCGCCAGCCCAAACAACATGTAAAGTGCTTTCTCAGGTACCCAGTTTCCGTAATCAGTTTTTTCGTTCATCGTATGATCCTCCTATCTCAATATTCGAGCGCATTTTAAATTGATATATCAGACCACAAAATTTCATAATTTTAATTATCCATGCATAACTTTTCAATATACTCATATATGTTTTATTCATGTATAAATTTCCAGCCATCTTAGCATAACAAATAATATGTTTTGTTATGTTTTGCAATAGAAAAAGCCCACCGCATCATCTGCGATAGGCTTCTGAATCTTCTTTTAAATATTTAATTAGTGAAATTGTTCCAGCATCGGCGTGTATGCCAATATCTTTCGCCAGTCGGACTCTCTCTTTCACAGTATAATCTCCTTTTACCAGTTCCATATAGCCGCAAAGCCTCATGGCAACCAAAATCCTTATAAGCTCCGGATCAGGGCTTTTACCCATGAATTTTGTAAAATAACTTGTAAATGCCGCCTGCATCTGTGCATCGACCTGCTTCCGGAAGCCCTCATAACGGCTGCCCCCGGATTTTTCCATCAGTATGATCACCTCCGCACGGTGTGCGGACAGATACTCCATCATAAGTCTCTCATTATCCTCCGCTGTGCCCGGATCATCCTCTTCCCTTTTGGCAAGTCCGCTGCACATATTCCTGTATTCAGCTATCACCGGATCTAAAATGGCTGCAAGCAGTGCCTCCTTATTTTCAAAAGAAAAATAGAATGCTCCTGTTGTAACACCCGCAGCTTTGCAGATGTCTCTGAGATTTGCCTTGGCATATCCCTTTGAAAGGAACTCCGCTTTGCCGAATCTTATGAGATTTTGCTCTGTCTGTTTTCTGCGCTCATCTTCCATAACATATGTTATGTTAGCATAAACTAACTCATCTGTCAAACCGATCTATTTATTTCCCTTATCATTGAATACTCATTGCACAAAGTTCCGTCCTTCTGCCTTATAGCATTAAAATTTATACCTGTAATCCTAAATCCCATCTTCTCATAAAGTGCTCTCGCCCTGCTGTTGCCATCGATAAAATCCAATTCCATCTGCAATATATTCGGATTGTTTTCCGCTATCTTTATCATCTCCTGAAACATTTTTGTTCCGATCCCCTGATTCCAGAATTCGCTCAGCAAACCGATTGCCACATTTGCCCTGTGTCCGGTTTTCACCCTGTTATTCCACCAGACCATGCAATTTCCGGCAAGTTTTCCACCTACTTCACAAACTATCATTACCTGTGCATCTGACTAATTGCAGTTATTGATGAAATCAATCTCCTGCTCGATGGTCTGTGTCTCGCATTCTTCCGGTGTCCTCAGTAAGAAATCCGTTTCGCTTGTTGACTTTTTCATGTACTCTATAAATGCTTCCGCATCATTTTCGTTGGCACTTCGCAAAATAGCCGGTCTGCCGTCTTTAAGTTTAAATTCGATGTTGGTTATTGTCATATTTCTCCTCTAATCTGTATATTCTAATCCGAAATAATCCATATACTCTTTAAAACGATCCTGTGCAGTCAAACAAGTATCCATCAGATATCCCGGTTCATTTTTCCATTCATTCAGACCTCTGTAATAATATTCCTTAATGTCATCACTTATGATAAATGGTGTAATTCCATTTCTCAGACATTCCTTAAACATGATAAGCCGTCCGACTCGTCCATTTCCATCCTGAAAAGGATGTATCGTCTCAAAATTATAATGAAAATCAATAATTTCCTTTAGTGATTTATGTTTATTCTCATTATACTCTTTTAAAAGTTTCTTCATAGCCTTTGGAACATCAGCAGGCTTCGTTGTTTCCTTTCCGCCTACCTCATTTTCAAACCTCTTATAACCACCTACTGCAAACCAGCTTTTTCTACTGTCAGATGTTCCTGATTTAAGTAATAAATGAAGCTGCTTTACAAATGAATCACTCAGCATAAAATTTGCCATATCAATCACCTGATCTATGCATTTAAAATGATTAGATGTTTCCACAATATCATCTACATTTATTGTCTCATCTGAAATACCAATTGTATTGGTTTCAAAAATATACCTCGTCTGATCATGTGTAAGCCTGCTTCCTTCTATATGATTGGAACTATAAGTCAGTTCTATCTGGACTTTATGATAAATTCCTCCAGGTATCCCGGCATCTTTTTCAAGCCGCAACCTCGCTAACAAATCCTTCGGTACTTTACCCTGCCGTTGCTTTCTTGCAGGTTTTTTTGCCGCCTCCGGTATTTTCCATGCATTTCCATGAAGTATGGCTCCCGGTATTTTCCCATTTGCACAATAATTCCTTACACTTCTATCAGATAAATTCCATTTCTTTGCCGCCTCTTTTACACTAATATATTCCATTTCAAATCCTCACTGATAAATGTCGTCGGTATTATTATACAACAAGTGGCAAAATATATCCACTTTTTGTGTCATAAAAACGGATTATGTTTTGCCGTTGCTTATTTCCTTCATGTGCTCGCTGTCCGTATAACAGCCTACTCCTGCGCCAAGTATCGCTTGTGACAGATTGTTGCATACATTCAGCCTGAACTTGCTCCACATTTCCTCCCGGATACAGTCTGTCACACGATAATGTATTCCTGTTCCCTCAAAAAGTGTCTCTATTGCCTTTATCCTTGCGCTGTCATAAGGCTCTGCAAGTTCTCCAAAGATTATTCCAATAGTTGTTTTAGGGTTAAAATAAAAACCTTCGCCCTCTTTATGGAATGCAACTTTTATCAGAGAACCGCAACCTTCTTTATCTGCATTTTTCCTCTTTTATCTCCTTATATTTTGAACGTATATTGTGTAAATATAAACCCGTAAACCAGAAAATATATGAAAGGCAATATCCTATTCTCCCTGCGCCTTCTGACATACGTTCACCTAACGAGTCAGGTAGCAGGCTAAGTCCGAGCAGAACCAGAATTATTGATATAACCTTCAGATGCTTTCCCAGTTTATTGTAAATAGACAGTTCAATTTCGTCACAGCTAAATGCCTTTAAAAATACCAGAGCCGTAACGATCACTGCTATAAGCATTATCCAGTCTTTTTTATACTCGAATGTAATGAACGATACCACCATGCTACTTATCAGAAGCGCGGCAATGCCAATAACTGCCTTGACCTTAATATTAATTTCCGTTTTCATAATGTAAATGCCTCCTTTTGAATTTGTTATTATTTTACCATATTACGGCTTGTATACTCACATTAATTTGACTCCTGCATAAATTTATCAATAGTACCAACTTCCTATTGATTTTTATATTCTATCTATGATAAACTATCGACAATTAATGGTAGTTGCAGCTTAGACAGAGCGAGACGAAAGTTTCCCTCTGTCTATTTTTTTGTGCTTTTTACATATATGAACGGTTTCTATACACTTGCCCCCGTTCCGATCATTGCAGCTATCATAGTAATAACCACCAATTTTATTTTTATCAGGAGGATTTAAGAAAAATGCCAAAGAACAGATTTCAGGAAACAATTTTTACTATCATGATGGTGCTTGTCATGGTTTATGCCATGATCTGCTACAATATTGCCATTGAGACAGGTGGAATGAAGAATTTCGTATTTGGAGCAGCCTTAGGTGAATTTCCTATCATGATCGTTGCAGGTTTTATACTCGACACTTTCATTGCAGGCCCACTTGCCAAGAAATGTGCTTTCAAGATCGTCACACCGGGAAAAGACAGACCTATCGCTATCATTCTTGCAATATCTATCTTTTCCGTATGGTTTATGTGCCCTATGATGAGCTTTATTGCAACAATCCTTTTCAACGGAGGATTTAATACACAGATGTTTGCTACTTACTGCCAGCTTACAGTAAGAAACTTCCCAATGGCTTTCTTCTGGCAGCTTTTTGCAGCCGGACCACTCGTAAGATTCATATTCGGAAAGATTTTCCGCAAACAATAATTATTTATCTTAACTTCCTGCAATAATATGTACTCTCGGACTCTTCTAAATGAAGCATTCTGAGAGTACATTAAGATGCGGGAAATTTTTATATTTATTTTTTAATGTATTCTCCCCATCTTTTACAAAGCTTTTCAAAAGTCCACGCTGCATTTGCAGGACTTGTCGATGGGAGAATTACGGCTGCCATTCCTGTAAGCGGAAGCTGATACTTTTTGTAAAGCTGTCCTGCCTTATTTCCGTTTGCAATGACCTGCTTTATATCAGCCGTGTCGAGGATTTTTCTTATATCGGTCGGCTCTACATTTTTGATACTGCTGTCACTGGAACCCTTGATGTCACAGCTTTGTATGACATCCCATATAGCTATGTGGTTATTAAGCAGCATATGTTTTTTCTCATCTATAGCCTCTGGCACCGGTTCATCCAAAAGGTGCGCCAAAAGCTTCCAGAAACGGTTCTGTTTGTGTCCGTAGTAGAAATTGTTTTCCCGCGATGCAACGGACGGCAGAGTGCCGAGGATCAGTATGCGGCTGTTTTTGTCGTAGACCGGCTCAAAGGAGTGGGTTATGTGTTCGTATTCCATTATTGTTGATTACCTCTTATATCTGTAAATATTCAAAATTAATGTCATCTTCATACATTAACATTTCTGCTTTATCTCTTAAACTCAGCAATTTTTGTTTCCAATTCATAATTTTTCCCTTTATACTCTATAAATAAGTTAAAATATAAGGTATAGCACAAATATTCTATACCTCACATTTCACATATCCACCACTACCAGTTCTATTCCAACACTTACTGGAATTTTTCTTTTTAACTCTTTTCTAACACATTTTCTTCATTTGATGTAAATACAAAATGGTCGAAAAACTGCGTAAAATCAAGGATTTCTAAGTATCGGCTCTGCATAGCAACACACAGCTCTCAAGTGTTGATAACTTTTCCAAGGAAGCCATATGCTCATCCGATTTCTCCTTGTCCAAAGAAATCCCCTTGATTTGCGCTACTTCCTTGCCTTCTTTAATGATCGGTACCGGAAACTGAAACTTAATATTCTGAATCCAATTCCCATCTTCCCGTCTTTCTGAGAATATATCAATACGTTCAATAAATGCCTGCATGAACTGTTTCATTTCTGCATCCGTACATTCTGAATACACTTCATTAAAAGCACCTAAAAATCTGTATATGCTATCTGCTCAATCTGATTTTTCTTAAGCTCATAAATCTGAGACTTCAGTTCCGCCATTGTTTCTTCCGCTTCATCTATTCTATCATATTGAGCATCCAATCGTCTCTGTAAATCTGATATTTTTTTATCGTAATGAGTATCTGTAACATCCAGATTATCCATCTGCTGTTCAAGGCGGGTTTTTATTGTCTCCGCCTGATAAAGACTTGCATTTAACACAGATAACTGTTTTTCCTGTGCAAGATTCCGGTATTCCTCGGAAATAATTGCTTCATGAATTCCCTCATAAACAGGGAAATCTGATTGCTCTATTCTGACGTAGCTTCTCTCGCCTTCTGCTCACGCCCAGCCATTGTCTGCACTCTGATATTTTTCCGCTCCATCTCTGCTACTGCCGCAATGATAGATATAAGCAGTTTACCAGCTTCTTTTGAACTGTCGATTCCATCTTCAATATCATTCACTCCCCTCTACTGTGGTAAAATCAAAGTAGGATTTTTCAACAGCGTTGCAATCACCGGGGTATATTTAGATACTCCATAGTCTTCAACAATACTGGTTATTCTAGCCCCTGCATCCTTTGATGAAGCACCACATAAGAAAACCCTTTCATCAGCAGTTCCATAATCCAATACGATAAATCGATCATGAAATATACCGCCTGTCTTTTTCATTGACAAATTTACTGTTGGGTACTCCTTGCAGAAATCTGTAAATTCTATATTATGAAGTTTATTATTCCCAACATTATCGCTGAATAAAGTAA